>Ga0256845_1000629_pt1 | contig 32372 bp, 40 predicted proteins | sample RiftiametaG_FD_189101 | JGI IMG/M metagenome (GOLD analysis project Ga0256845, IMG submission 189101) | Tube worm associated microbial communities from hydrothermal vent at the East Pacific Rise, Pacific Ocean - Riftia | ecosystem: Host-associated > Annelida > Integument > Unclassified ...
TTGATGTGGATAGCAAGGATATTTTGGCACAAGTCACAGCCCTCCAGCTTACAAGCGGGGCGGTTCAAGTTGTTTTCGCCTAGAGGATTGATATGTCAAGATTCGATTATAGAGATTTTTTAAGATCGCCAGACGGTCGCCTTGCATCGGGGCCACCCTTGCTGAACACGGAGGGGTTGCAGTATTTAGTTGGGAACGACGGACGTAATGCGATTGACCAGCTTGGCTTTGTTGTCCCGACGGTTGAGGTTTGCGATGTGACTGCCGTGGATATGGATGGCTCGACGGGTTACATAAAAATAGATCCTCTTCCCATTAGAAACAAATTGGTTTACGAAGCAGACGTAGAGCTTCCTGTTGCGATTGATGGAACTGTGTTTTTTGGTAGTCACTCAGTTACTAGCACTCAAGCCATAGCTTCGATATGTTATAAAAGTGGCACAAGTGCTAGATGTTTAATTCGGTGCGGAAAACTTGGAAGTGCGGGGTACGTTCAAGCGAGTTTGGTTTCAGCGCCGCACGCTGTAGCTTTTGATGGTAAGGTTCACCCTGTAAAACTAACAATAGATTTCGTGGCAAAGACTGCCGTTTTACAGATTGATGATATTATATCAGCACCGTTTGCTTTTAATGGTGAAATGAGAAAAGATGCAGTGGTGGATGCTCTTGGGATGCAAACCACGGGGATGCCCATCTCTAAATTTCACATAGGAACACAGAGTAATGTTCGCTTTACAGTGGATGGCTCTAAGATTTTTTACCCATTACAAGAGGGGGGCGGGCTTAAAGTGCGTTCTTCGGAGCAGATAAACGAACAGCTTGTGGGTGAATTGATTGGGGGGTGCGCTTGGACTACTGTCGATAATATCACAAGCCACGACGCTAAAATAGGGTGTGTTAAAGTAGAAGATTATGGGGACACGATTGAGGTCTGTAAATATTACGACAATCGCAAGATGCCTGTAATTTGGACGAGTGATGATATGAATGACCTTGACGACGGTTCTGGAGGGGGCTTAGAGCGGTGGCAATCTTTTATAAAAAATTACAATTTATGCAAAACAAATCACATCTGTTTTACCCCTGCTATTATATGCGGGAAAATGCAAAACTGGTCTTTACTACAACCACTCATAGATGATGCAGATCACTTTTTTCCTGTCTGTCATTCGTGGTCGCATCCGTGGAATGTGGACAATGTAGATTATGATTTAGAATACACCCACGCCCTGCAAACCCTTATTGCAGAACTGGACTATCCAGAGAAGAATACATATAAGGCACAAGCATATAACGCTTTCTACGTTCAGTGGGGTTGGGGCGGAAGCGGTGTTGTAGACACAGAGCGTGGATTTGATTTGTTGTTAAAAGAAAATGTTCTTGGATTCAGATCTACTGCCGCCGCTAAGTACGATCCCGCTTTTTTAACTTCGCAAGAATGTTTTGGCGAGCATAGATTTAATAGCGGTGATTATTTTAAGAACAGTGATGCTAATTGGATACACCCCAGAATACAAGCCTTTCAAGTTCTTGACGGGACGACAGGCGATAATGGATATGCTATTACAGACCCAAACTACGGATTTGATGCGTGTTATTCCGAGGGGAAATCATATTTATATTACGGTCACGCGTGGCTTGATAACCAGTTAGTTGATGGGGTCAATCAAACCAAGTGGGAAGAGTTCTGTGCTTATATAGGAAACCGCCATGATGTTTGGTATACGAACCCTGTAGATTGGTTGACCTATCGGTTAATGCAGTGGGTCGGGAAATGTGCAGTTAAACTTGACGTAGTTTCCGAAGATATAATTTCTTATGAAATGAGTGCTAACTCAGCAGACAGAACTCGATGGGGGATGAGCATTCCTTTAACGGTGAAACTCAAGAAGCCTAGCACTTGGACTGGAGCCACAGTTTACGCTTGTGAGTGGTACGATGAGAGTGACTCGACTTGGAAGTCTTTAACTGCAAAAACTTCGACAGATTGGTACCAAGGAATTGAATGCTATCGAGACGAAACAGCGTCTGTTATTATTAGTAAGGCACTTCCCCAAACACTTGATAGCGTTAAAGTACGCATAAGGAAGGTGTAAAGAATGGATACAATATTTTTACCAAATAAAATGAACGGACAAGAGCAATCGGTTTTGCCTAGTGAAAAGATCCTTGCAAATTGCGCAGGGAACGAATGCGAGAAACTGTATCAAGATGAAACATTTAACCCTGTGCTAACCTTAAACGGGAGGTGTCGTGCTTCCTACAACAACGCTGATTTATCTGTGGCAGACGGCGACCCGTGGACTGTTTGTTTCAAACTTGGCAGTTTGCTGGCATCAAATGGTACGCAATATTTATTTGGGTGCAATACAAGTGAGTTGGTTTGCATTGCTAGTAAATATTTAACCTATAAAGAAAAAACTCCAGCGTGGGTTCAGTTTGATGGATCTCTAAATTCTCAGATAATTTACCAAGAGGATTTGGTTGGTTGTATAACTAAACTATCATGTGACGGAACGGATATTCACTGTTGGGTTAATCAGGTATACAAGGGGTATATTACGCCGAGTTCAACAAGTCTTTCCTTGTTGGAATCTATGGGGCTTTATGGAATGAATTTCATATATCCACAGTATCCACTTAAAGGGACAATCTCAAACGTTGGTTTGTGGGATAGCTTTGATGATACCACAGGACTTCCAGCAATAGAAGATGCGGTGTTCTATCATCGGATTACAGATCGTGACTTGACCGATATATCAGGAAAGATCGTTGATGAATCTGGTAGTGAGAATCATGGCTATCTTGTTTTTGACGGTACAGATCCATTAGCGTATGAGAAAGCTTGGGGAACAATCCAGTCGAGCGAACGGTTGGTTGACAAATCTTTGGTCTTGGAAGCAGGGGTTAAGATCGCGACGGTTATGAATGGTGGTGGGTTTAGTTTGAAGCAAAGCGATACTGCGACACCCAAGCCAGATTGGTCTATTTGGTATGACGGTTCTGGGAATGAACTTCGGCTTGCACTTGCTGATTTCTTAGCACTCACGAACGGCACAAAGGACACGGCTTCTCAAATTAAGAAGATGGGAGCAAGTCAGACTTGTCAGATGCCTAAGCAGATAATTTATAAGGACGGTGGAATTGCAGGGATGAACGCTCCGCAAATTAGACAGCTCAACCGGTTTATGGGAGATCCATCTTGTGCGGATCGAATGGTTGTCGATGTGGATGTTAATGGAAACCCAATCTTGTTAGATGACGGTACGCCAGACTTAGTTACACAGGAGGCTTAAATGAGTACGGAAAGAACACAACAATCAGTAGAGAAAGCATTTCGCGAGGTAATAGATAACGAACCAAAGGGGGTAATGCAAATCCTTCCTTGGAACGATATAGTAGGTGAGTTAATAATCCGAAAGCCTGGAGCCAACGGGAAGGTAGACTACAATGCAAATGAATGTGCAGTAGTCTTCAACCCATCTGGAAATTTCAACAACGCAGGTAATTTTGTGCCGATGAGTTTTCAGTTACCTCATAATATTTATTTGAAGGAAGCACACCTTCACATCCACTGGGAACAACCAGATGCAAAGTCTCGTAAGTTTACAGTTATGTGGCGGATTCAAAATGATAATGAGGCAAAGACTACTGCTTGGAACTCTGTTGTAATTGATATTAAAGACACAGCTAAATATACATACCCTGGTGGAATGTTTAACCAGATCTCTGAATTAGAGATATTGAATATTGGAAACGCTAAGATCTCGTCTCGCCTACAGTTTAAGATTGCAAGAACGGACAGCAACGCAGGGGATGTGTTAGCTACATTTATGGATGGACATATCCAATTCATCCAATTCTTAGGAAGCAGACAAGAGTTTGCACAGTAAAAGGAATATATGACCGAGAAACAAATAGATGATCTCATCGAGAAAACCATCCATAGAGTGATGGCTAAACATCCATGCTATTTATCGACAAAAGAGCGCAGGGATGTTCACCGCGCGTGTGATAAAGACAACATGGATAATCTGTTAGACATGGCGGATGCCTATAAACAGAGTGGTGCAGATAAGATGACACTCGTTGGATTGTTTTCGGCAGGTAAAGTGGGGCAAGCGATAGGTCGTAAGTTCATGGCTTTTATACTTGGCTCTCTTTTTGTTATAGGTTGTACAGTATTAGCCTTTGCTGGGTATAGATATATAATAGTGAACTTCTTTACAGGAGGTAAGTAATGATTGACGTAGCATTACCATGTAGTTGTTGTGGAAAATCTAAGATTGATTTTCAAAGCTTGAATCGGGGCGGGATTATTCTTTGTGAAAAGTGTATCCGCAAACCATTCCAAAAAGGGAAGCCTAAGAAGCGAGCTAAACACTTTTGTTCGTTCCACCGTAAGGTTGAGAGCAATCATTTTCGACCAATTAAGATCAGATTCTTCTGGATTTTTAAGAGGAAGATCTATATTTGTTCTAAGGGTTGGAGCGAGTTGTTTGCGAATTGCAGGAAGGATATGTGATGAAAAAGCGTGAAGAAATTTTAAAGAAAACAGATGGGCATTGTGCATATTGTGGTGTTGATTTGTCCGGAAAGAAGTGGCACGCTGATCACATCGATCCTATTTTTAGAGGGTGGGACAAAAAGCCCGAACGCGCGGGTAGCGATGAATTGGAGAATATGTATCCTGCTTGCCGACGTTGTAATTTGCGGAAATCAACTTTAACAGTTGAACAGTTTCGTGATGAAATTTCAAAACAGGCAGATCGGTTACGCCGTGATTCTTCTGCGTTTCGTCTGGCAGAGGATTTTGGAGTTGTTAAAATTACGCATACAAAACCAAAGTTCTATTTTGAGCGAGGTGAGGGATGAAATCGAATGAATGTTTAATCCAGTTTGAATGTCACGCTTGCGGAAACAAGGCGCGTCAAAAAGAGTGTAAGTATTTCGAGGCGGAGAAGAATGGGTGGTGTAGATATTCGCACGAACAATATGATTCTTGCAAATGCGATGAAGCACAGAAGGATGCTTTGGACGAAGAGTTGAAACAGCGTGTCGGAGAGCGACGTGATGAGATTAGGGAAATATGATGAGATTATTTGTTTCCAATAAAAAGTACATACAGATTTTGATTGAGAATGAGGTGTTGGCGCGTGAGGCTACTTTGCTGAAAATCAAGCTGGATAAATGTGAAGATGCTTATTTAAAGCTTTCAGCCAAGAAAGGAACAAAGGCGTGGAAGGGAGTTGATCCGTCGAAATTTGTGGCAGAACAGCGAGGGCGAACGACGGGATTTAACGAGCCAGTGAAGGAGCGTATCGAGATACAGACAAAAGAGATTATGGAGGAAGGATGAAATATTTAATATCTATTTTTATTATTGGGTTTATTGCGGGGTGTGCGACGGTTCCAAAGATCACGTATAAAAACGTGACGGTTTATGCGAATCACACCAACACGGTTGACATTGCGATGGAAGCACCTGTGAATGCGAAAGGGTTTTCGGGAATTGACCTTCCTTTTGAAGGCGGGATGAGGGCTACTCTATCACCTGCACAAAGTAAGGCTGGAATCCTGAAAGCAAAGGGGAACGCCAGAAACAAGTGGTTGCTTTATCTTGGGTGCATGTTGGTAATTATTATTGGTGCAGTTGCGCTGGCGTTGCCGAATAAATTTGTGAGCAATAAGGATGCGCTAATGGTGATGGGTGCAGGTGGTGCTTTGATTGCGGTGGTAACGTGGGTCGATGCGTCGGCAGGCATTATGGCTTGGGTTATTCCTGCGTTAATTGTTGGAGCAAGCGTTTATATCGGCTGGTTGTACTGGCGCGGGAAGAAGGATTTGAATAAGACGGATAGGGAATCACCCGTCCCAAGAGATGAACACGAACGGCTTGTTAAGAAAGCTTTGAAGATGAATCCGGTGAGCTTGGATAACCAGGAGAGTAAATAATGTTGAGTGTAAATGAAATCTATCAAGCCCGTAAGTTTTTGAATGAGAGCCAGTGGAAGGGGTTTGAGAGCGAGGGCGGATCGAATGAGACGGATATAAATTTTTCGAGATATATTTCTGGCGTTCCTGAAACTCAAATTGATGGGTTGCTTGAGTTTATACGTCGGTATGTTTCGGTTAAGAATGCTTTTTTTGATGTGGTGGCCACCCGTGCAGCAGGTGGTGCGGGATCGTATCGGTGGACGGAAGAAGTGGTGAATGGTTTTCCTGTGTTCCGAATGGTTGGTGGTACGTTTAGTTTTCAGGTGGTGGATGTTGCAGGCGATTTGCGCTGGGCGTTGTATGATGGGTTGAGTGTGGTTGAGCAGTCTACGAGTGATGCGATGGGTGGAGATCCTTCGGTGTCGGTGATTGGTGCAACGTGGCCCGTGCTGAGTGGTGAGCTTGGTGTGACGGATGAAGAGATTAGTGCGCGAAGCGTGGTTGACCCGCAGGTGAATAATGGCAAGATCCGTCAGGGCTTATGGCGGAATGGCAGTGTGCGTCAGATGAAGGATCTGGATGGTCGCTTTGGTGACAAGGGTGGCTGGGTGTTGGTTCAAGAGTTAATGCTTGAGCTGAATGTTGTGGCTCCAATTGCGGTGGATGACACTCGTTGGCGAATTAAGAATTTAGAGGCATTTAGAAGTGGCTCTCGTAATATTGTTTTGGAGTTGCCGTATTGTGACCCAACGGATTTACAGGCAATGGTTGATGAGAATACGAATGCGGTTTATGACAGTGAAATTTACACAATTAATGGTGGCGTTCTTGAAGGGAAGTGGTATCGACAGGATATACAATCTGTTGTGGACCCGCAGACTGGATATGGCACGTTGCTTTGGATGTTGCGTTCTCATACGAATGACGATATGGGGTTTGTGTATATGGCTGCGAAGTGCGAACGCCATCTACAATTTTACAAATCGCATTTAGCTGCGGATGGTATTCAGGATTTTAGAGATCAATATTATTTTGACATAAGCGGAAGTTTTTATGTGTCGGCTGATGGCGTGAATTACACGGCGAAGGATGGGCAACCAGCAACTGGAACGTTGCCTTCGACTGCGAAGAATTTGGATGAGTATGACGAAGCAAGAGCAATTGTTGATTATTCGGTTGTTCCAAATGAGCGGACTGGCGAAGTTGATGTACGTGTACATATTGTTTGGAAAGTTTGTTTTGTGAGTGATGGGGTTCGTACATTTGTTTCGGCTGATGAGATTGAGACCCGCATTTTATTAAGTGATGTTACAGAGTCTGAGAAGGATGATTTTTTTGATCATACATATTATGATGCGGAAGGGCATTGGTATTATTCAGCAGACGGAACCAGCTACACCCGCAAGGATGGTGAGACGGCATCGGGCACATTGCCTGCGAGTGCCACGTTGCTTAATGTTTGGATGGAAGGGCGTAAGATTCGTGTTCAGGAATCGTTTAGTGATGTGTCCAAGAGATGGAGTGTTTTGGTTGTTGCTTTGTTTGGGCAAATAGATTCACGCACAGCTATTTCTAATGCTCCTGCGTTTTATCCTAGTAAGGATGTTAAGGTTACATTGAGTAAGGGTTTCAATTATAGCTACTCTGAGTTGATGGCGTTGTCGTCGGCGGTTGTTCCCGCAGGCACGGAGCGTCAGTTTGAGTATGAGCGTTTAGAGAATGGGCGGTATAATTGGGTTGATGTGCTTTCTGTTCGCACGGGCTTTCAGGTTTCTTTTGAGTTGGGCGATCGCAAGTATGATATTGGAAACCACATGGTTAAGCCTCCAACTACGGATACAGGAGCAAGTCCTTCGGAGTACACAATTGTTGCAGTTGACGGCGTGTCGAATGAGCAGGTTGATTATAACGATGAGGACGGAACTTGGAGTTGGATTATTGTTAGTGTTTCTGGCCGTGACGATGTTGGGTTTGTGTATATGGCTGCGAAGTGCGAACGCCATCTACAATTTTACAAATCGCATTTAGCTGCGGATGGTATTCAGGATTTTAGAGATCAATATTATTTTGACATAAGCGGAAGTTTTTATGTGTCGGCTGATGGCGTGAATTACACGGCGAAGGATGGGCAACCAGCAACTGGAACGTTGCCTTCGACTGCGAAGAATTTGGATGAGTATGACGAAGCAAGAGCAATTGTTGATTATTCGGTTGTTCCAAATGAGCGGACTGGCGAAGTTGATGTACGTGTACATATTGTTTGGAAAGTTTGTTTTGTGAGTGATGGGGTTCGTACATTTGTTTCGGCTGATGAGATTGAGACCCGCATTTTATTAAGTGATGTTACAGAGTCTGAGAAGGATGATTTTTTTGATCATACATATTATGATGCGGAAGGGCATTGGTATTATTCAGCAGACGGAACCAGCTACACCCGCAAGGATGGTGAGACGGCATCGGGCACATTGCCTGCGAGTGCCACGTTGCTTAATGTTTGGATGGAAGGGCGTAAGATTCGTGTTCAGGAATCGTTTAGTGATGTGTCCAAGAGATGGAGTGTTTTGGTTGTTGCTTTGTTTGGGCAAATAGATTCACGCACAGCTATTTCTAATGCTCCTGCGTTTTATCCTAGTAAGGATGTTAAGGTTACATTGAGTAAGGGTTTCAATTATAGCTACTCTGAGTTGATGGCGTTGTCGTCGGCGGTTGTTCCCGCAGGCACGGAGCGTCAGTTTGAGTATGAGCGTTTAGAGAATGGGCGGTATAATTGGGTTGATGTGCTTTCTGTTCGCACGGGCTTTCAGGTTTCTTTTGAGTTGGGCGATCGCAAGTATGATATTGGAAACCACATGGTTAAGCCTCCAACTACGGATACAGGAGCAAGTCCTTCGGAGTACACAATTGTTGCAGTTGACGGCGTGTCGAATGAGCAGGTTGATTATAACGATGAGGACGGAACTTGGAGTTGGATTATTGTTAGTGTTTCTGGCCGTGACGATGTTGGTTTTGTGTATATGGCGAATAGGCGGGAACGTCATTTGCAGTTTTACAAAATGAATTTAGAGTCGGATAAGATACAGGACTTTAGGGATCAGTATTATTTTGATAGCGATGGAAGCTTTTATGTGTCGGCTGATGGTGTGAACTACACGGCGAAGGATGGTCAACCAGCAACTGGAACATTGCCTTCGACTGCGAAGAATTTGGACGAGGATGCGGATGGTCGAACCATTCCTGTGTATACAGCAAACCCTGATGACCGAACAGGTTTGCAGGATGTTCATGTTCATTTTATTTGGCGGGTTGGCAACGCGGAAGAGGGTGTGCGAACGGAGTCGGAATATGGAACAATCACCACTCAGCTTTCTCTTGAGGATGTTACGGAGTCGGTGAAGGACGGATTTTTTGCGAACACCTATTTTGATGAGTCGGGGCATTGGTATTATTCAACAGATGGAACCAACTACACCCGTAAGGATGGCGAGACGGCATCGGGCGCATTGCCTGCGGATGCCAAGTTGCTTGATGAGTTGCAGGAGGGTCGCACGGTTCGGGTGCAGCAGTCGCTCGATGCCACAAGTGATTTTTGGAATGTAGATATTTTGGCACAGTTTGGTGATGCCGATAGTCGGACTGATAATTGGTCTGACGGTAACGCTACGCCCACCTTTTATCCGTCTAAGGATGTGAAGGTGACGATCGACAAGGGGTTTAATTATACGCATGACCACCTTATTGCGCTGAATACGGCGGGAAGTAGTGCTGGGTATAAGATTCAGTTTGAATATGATCGGCTTCCGAATGGGCGGTATAATTGGGTTAAGGTGGTGTCGTATCGCACGGGTTTCCAAATGTCGTTTGAGCTTGGTGATAAAGTATACCATATTGGGGATCACATGGCAAAGCCACCCAATACCGATTCAACAGCAAGCTCGGCAACGTATACCATTATATCGGTTGATGGTGTAGCGGACGAGTTGGTGGACTATAATGACGAGGACGGAACCTGGTCCTGGAAGATTGTTTCTGAGAAGGATAAGGATGAGCCATCGGGAAGTGCCACATTTATTGTGGAGTTTGGCGAGGCGGATCAGTGGGTTCAGTTGGTGAGTGAGGTGTCAAGCACATCGTTACCCAACGGCGGGGTTCCTGACCTTGGAGAATTTAAGAATGTTACAATCACGGATCTTGCGGGTACAAGCAAGACGCTTACGGGTCGGGCGAAGACCGTTACTCGGTACGATAATTTTTCGGTGAAGGATAAAAAGTACAGTTACCGAAAGCTTCGGCTGGGTTACAATGCTCCGCTTGCGCCCACCACTACGGTGGCCATTACGGCGGTGGAGAAGGTTTATTTTTCGGATAAAATGGATGCGGTTCTGGTAGAGTATACCACGCCAACCCATGCGCTGGCTGTTGGTGATGAGTTGTTTTTTATTGACTCGCTGGTGTACCCATACGAGCCAACCCCTGCAAAGATTTTGGCAAAGTCGGGAACAACGTATCGATTGGAGCGTCCGTTTGTGAAGGACGACCCGTCGGCTACGGGCCATGTTCCTTATATGAAGCTGGACGATTCTTCTATACATTATTATGACGTCACAAGCTTTGCCTTGGCGGAAGATACAAGCAAGGTTAAGTTGGTTGGTGATTTTTTACACTCGCCTGTCATGCCCGGCGAGAAGATTAAGGTTACTGGAACCTCGGATTATGATGGAACGCATACCGTTCTGGAATCTGCTCCTTCTTATGTGGTGATTGCAGAAACCTTTACAAGCACGAAGACGGGAACGGGAACGTTGCAGGAAGATGGTTGGTTTTTTGTGGCAGGTGGCTATTCGATTGATCGAGAGAAGCGTACATATAAGTTGGATGGCGATTTTGATGACGATGACAACCCAAAGGTCACAGAGATTGCCACCCGCGCGTGGAGAAAAATATTTACTCAGCAAGTTCAAAAGCTGTTTGTTCGTCGTCCGACCCCTGCGGATTTGGTTGCGGCGGGTATTGAGCCTGCGGAAGCACCAAAGAATGAGCTTGGCCCAACGGTGAAGGATGGTGTGGTTCAGTTGTCGCAACATCTATTTTCTTATGAGCGTGTAATAACCACCGCAAGCAAACGAGAGTCGGAAGTGGTTGACGTTCCTATGGTGAGTATTGTACAAAGTTATAAAACCCCGGAGTAAAACAACGTGTCTTCTTTAATGTCATGGCTACAACGCAGATCAATTGGTCAGATTCGGAATATAGGCGGTGGCCTGATTCGCGAGCCTGTCAAGCGTGGGCGCGCCGTCGATAACTCGGAGGATACCACCTCATCGATTGGGCAGGCAAACGCAAAGCGTAGGTTTGAGCGGAGCCTTGAGAAGCAGGCGCGAGCCACATTGCGCCAACGGATGAAGGCGGATGCCGACCCCGATAACGATCATGCTCCAATTGCAAAGGCAGACTTGAAGCGTGAGATGGATTTAATACGTAAGGAAGCCACATCACGCGCCGCCGCTGGGCAGGGCGCAGCGTTGTCGCAAGCCGATCTTGCCCGTGTTGCTCAATTGGTATTGATGGAGCTGGACAAACGAAAGGGAAAGGACGATGCGGATGCAGATAAGCAACGCGCAATTGATGATTTTATAAAGCGTCAGGATGAAGCGGACAATGCGGATGCAGATGTGCAGGCTCATGCGGGCGGTGCGCAACCGGAAGAGAAGAAGCCTTTGTTTGATATGGACGAGTTGGTGACGGAGGTTCGTGCGCTTTTGGATATTGTTCCCGTGCCAAAGCCTGAGGCGGATGGCGATTTTATGATAACAGAGTCCGGCAAGTGGGTCTTGTATACACCGGGTGGCAGCACGTAGGAAACAAAACGAAAATAGGAGAAATAAGATGGATGTATTAGGTGCTTTAAAATCGATGATTGGAATGGAAGAAGAACCAGAACGAGAAGGTCTTGCCCCCGACCGTGTGATGGATGCCCCGTTAGAACGTGCCCGCCCAACAGGTGGATACTCGGAGAGTAATCTGCCCGAAGGAATGAGTAAGCAGCAGTGGCGACGGCTTGGGATGTATAAGCGTAAGGCTTTACGGGAAACCTACTTTGATGACGCGGGTCAGGAGCAAGGAACGCTTGTGGATGCGCGGGAGCGTGAGAAGCGTGGTGAAATGACGCTTGACGATGCCCTTGCGCTTGGCTTAATGCCAAGTCGATACGGAGACTTTGGAACCACGGAGGATCGGGTGGATAACACACGAATGGTTTCTGGCCGACGTGGAAGATATGGAATGACCGAGGAGTCGCGCCCGCGTACAAGAGCTTTAACCGCGCAAGATGTGCTTGGTGATATGAATAAGGTGCGCCGAAACCAGTACGCGCTTGGCGAACAACTTGGTACTGCGCGGGATGTGGAGACCATGAAGGCGGAGTCCGCGATGGGTGCAGCTAAAGCGAAGGGTCAAGCAGCAATTACAGCAGCAGGGCTGAAGAGCGGTCGGTTGGTTCCCGATGGAAAGGGCGGATTCGCGCAAGCTCCTCCAAAGGTAGACCGAACAGGAACAGTGAAGACGCTCCCTGATGGACGGGAAATTTTGTACACCACTGATAAATCCACGCAACTCCTTCCAGGGAAGAATGGCGCAGGGAAGAAAATGAATGTGGCTGAACGGCAAAAACTAAGAGATAAGGAGTTTGGCAAAACACAATACGAAGCAGGAAGAAATGCAGATACTTATTATGCGGCGACGTATGATGAGAATGGTAATATGAAACAGGGCGCAACGGCAGACCCGCAAATAGAGCAGTACCTTTCGTTTTTGAATGATGTGTATGAAGAGAGTGGCGACAAGCCTCCGTTTTTAATTGTTGAGAGGTTTTCTGCGGATGACGCAAAAAGGATAACCCCCGAAATGAGAGCGGATGCCCTGAAGAAGGCAAAAGGAAACAAAGCCGTAGCAACTCGTATTCTTAAAACACAACTAAGAAAAGGTAAATAATGAGCGAGTTAATCGATATCTTTGCAGATGACTATTCCCCTGCGCCCGTGGCGGACGATGGATTGATTGATATATTTGCTGACGATGCGCCAGCTGTTGAGCAGGAAACCGAGACGGTGGATATCTTTGCAGATGACTATTCCTATACGCCCGAATCGGTAGCTCCGCAAGAACAGCCTGCACAGCCCGCCCCTGTAGCTCAACAAGAAGAGTTTGTTCCAAAGTCGTACGTTCGGCTTGGAAACGAGGGCGCGCCGGGCAAGGCGATATATGACGAAATGAAAGCTCTCGACGAACAACGCGCCCGCATGGAGAATGCGCAGGGATTGTGGCTGGGTGCGCCTGCTGATGCCATCAACGAGAAAGCTATCGAGATGGATAAATATGAAGAACTCAAGAAGTCGATGAGTAAGGAATCGGTTTGGCGACACAACCGGACGGTTGGTGCAAACCGAATGCAAGAGCTTCGTAGTGAAATTGCAAAGTATGGGGACGATCAGAAAGCGCCAAAGGTTCTGATGGATGAATACAATAAGCTGAATGATGATTTGCATTATGATGCCGAGGGTTTTGAATCGCGGGCTATGGAAGGACGTGCCACGGTTAAGGGTGTGGACGATGCACTTTATGGGGATTGGAGAACGGGGGAGTCTGGATCAATGGCCGATGCGCTCTTTGGTGGACGTGTGGATGCCATCGATCGCCAGCATAAAAAGCTTAATGATGTGGGGCAGGCGGTTGCAAAGTCGCTTCCGCAAGGGGATGGATTTTGGGAAAAGGCATCGAGGGGTGCGGCGGGATCGGCTCTTCCGATGGCTAAGTCAATGGTTATGGCTCTTACGTCTGGCGGAACACTCGACAAGGCATACTGGGCACGGATCGGTGCAGGTGAGATTGCCCACGAATGGCTAAATGAATCAGGCAAGAAGGCTTCGGACTTATCGCCAGAAGAGTTGAGCAAGCTACAGAACGTAGCTCGTATTGGTGGAGCAGTGTATGCCGCCATTGAATATGCATCGGCAGTTACAAAGTTTGGTAAGCAGGGTTTTAATCTCAGCGATGCGTTTATGAAGAAGTTTGTTAAGGCATCCGCAAATCCAACCTTCTTGAAGAAGGCGGCTGATGGCGGGATTCGATTTATTATTAAGTGGCTCGGAGAAACAGGCGAGGAAGGTTTTCAGGAAGCAACAAAACGAATTTCTAAGAATGTGTTGGATGAATCGGATAGCATTCTCAAGGGCGCACTATCGGAAGGGTGGAAAGCTTCGAAGGATGCCGCAGGCTCCACGCTGTTTATGACCGCAGGTGGAAATGTTGTTGATGTGATTGGTGATAAAGTGAACGCCAACAAGCAAGCTCTTATGGATGCGGATGCACAGGCGAACGCTGACGCGGCGCAATCTATTGAGCAACAACTGGACGGCTCGTTAGACACCATTGCTCAGCAAGAGCAAGACACAGAGCAAGAAGACCTGTTGGGCATGTATGGTTGGGATGAAATGGCTGACAAGCCAGCGTCACCCAAGAAGAAAACCCGCCGCAAACGCCCTCTTGAGTTTGCCGTTGATGAGAGTGGCATCCTGCCGAAAGATTTAAGGAAGGCGCGAATACAAGGAACAAAGGGAACTCCGCTTTCTTTGGAAAGTGAAATCGGGCAGGAGATAAAGCAAGAAGAAGATGTTTATGATTTATACAAATGGACTACGGAGTTTAATGAGCAAAATCAAGCGCCCGCACTTACAGAAGAATCAGATCTCGATGCGCTTGTTCCCGAGCAACAAGAATATATGCCACCAAACAAACGATCGCTGGAGTTTCCAACGGGTGAAGAGGAGTTGATCGATGTGTTTGCCGATGACGAACAGCAGACGCAACCCGAGGGCGTGGAGTTCCCAACGGGTGAAGAGGAATTATTTGATGTGTTTGCCGATGACGAACAGCAGGCACAACCTGACACCCCGCCTGTGATTAAGGAGACCCGCCCCATGCGTCGCTTTGCAGAGAAGCAGTTGGAGAATGAGGATCTTACGGAAGAGCAAAGGGATGCCATTCGGAACAACCCGAATAATTATGTGAATACTCAGACCCATGCCGAGATTGAAGATGAAGTAGCAACGATGACCCGTGCCGAAAAGCTTGAGGCGTTGATCAATGCGGGCAACGCAAAGCTGGAGGGGAATGATAATTTGGGTTCGATTGCTGGGCAGTCGCTGATGGAAGAAGAGGTGCTGGCGGGAAGAGACCCGGGCTGGGTAATTGAAACACTAGCCAAGAAGAGCACAACGTTTGCTCAGCTATTATCGCAGTATGGACGAATGAAACACGCTGTCCCCGAGGTGGCACTGAGTGCTTTCGAGTCGGATCTAGCGAAGAATACGGGTCAAGCCCTTACAGAGGCGCAACGAAACAAACTCCTTCCTCTTATTAAGCGGGACATGAGAAACCAAGCGAAGTATAATGAGCTTTTGAAGGTGATGGGTGAAGAGTTGTCGGACAAGTCTATTGCGGATGTGAACCGTCATGCGCGTGTGGTAAACAAGGACACCCGAGAGCTTATGAATATGTATGCGCAGTACAGCCCAAAGGGTTTGTCGGATACGTATAGAGATTTGATTCGTGGAAACCTAATGAGTACAACGGCGCACGTTATGAACACCACAGGGAACTCGGTTATGAATTTGATTTATAACGGAGCAAAGGGTGTGGGTTCTGGAGTTGATGCCGTTTTGTTTAATAAGAATAGATCGCTTCGCCGTCCGTCTGTGCGTGGGCAGTTGCGTGGGCTTAAGGAAGGGGTGAAGCGTGGGGCGGATGACGTTCTTTATGGTGCGGGCGTGGATGAAACACTTAAGGGTGAACCTCACCGAGGGTTTAAACCTGTGGCAGCACTTAAGCAGTTGATTAAGATGGATCTTCCGGTAAAGGAAAATGGCAAGGTTTCTAAGAGAACGGTCGGGGAGAAGGTTGTTGAGTCAACGCTGGGTTGGTTCCCTGAGATTAACTTTAGGGCGTTGGCGTTTGAAGATGCGTTGTTTAAGTTCCCGCTTTACAGACAAGAGATTGAGATGGAGGCGCGAGCGCGTGGGCTAAAGGGGAATGCGAAGGAAGCGTTCCATTTAAACCCACCAAGAAATGTTCGTAATGCAGCAATGGAAGCAGCACGGGAAGGAGTTTTCCAAAGTGATAGCATGGCGGGAAGAGTGGTTTCTAGGTTTCGTAAGGATTTAGCCGACACGATCCCTGTGGTGGGTAAGGCGGTGGATGCCGCTGTGCTTACTCCGATTATGCCGTATGTAACCACTATTGCGAATATGAGCAAGGTGTTGGCTAAGCTGGCTCTGCCTCACGTAACAATGTCCACAGGAATTGCGCAAATGGCATACGGGAAGAAGAGTGGAAGCAGGTCTGCTGTGCGACGGGGCGAAATGAATCTTGGTTACGCTACAATGGGTTATATTTTGGGAGGCGCCGCAACGTGGCTTTTCTCCAAGGGTGTGGTTACGGGTCCGCCGTCGGACGACAAGAAGGAGAAAACAATAAGCTACGCAGATAAGCCGCCCAAGAAGGTGAACGTCTCTTTGCTTGGGCGCATTAAGGACGGAACCGCTACGTATAACGAGGACGGAACGGGTGTCTGGATGGAGGGTGATGAACTTAAGAGTACTCAGTCTTTAGGTTTTTTGGATGCCATTCTTACGGTGCAAGCGAAGAAGGATGAAAACGCTCGAAAGGAGAAGCGCCAATCGGGTGCGCTGGCTGATGAAGAAAACGATCAGGGTTGGGTTGCCGATTCTGCAAATGGTGGCATTGCAGCCCTTCAATCTATTCTTGACACATCTATTCTTACGGGAACCATTAATGTTTTGGAGTCGGTGCAAGATGGAAGTACCGATCGGTTGCTAAAGGATTATTTCAGAGCAGCCACATCGGTTGCTCCTAACACATTGTCTGTGCTGAACCGAGCAAAGCAAAAGTACCTACCGGACTCTGCTCTGGATAAGACTGGGCGCGAGGGTGATGTTGCGTGGCAGGCTTTAAGTAATGCCGTGAACGAACGAAACCTTTTAATTGATTGGGATAAGGCTTATCCACACCGATATGACCCACTTGGCAACGTTATTAAACGTACTCCCGACGGGGTTCCTCGCTTTTTATATCACTTGGTTATCAAGAACGAATCTTATAATCCCGATCCTGTGTGGCACGAAATTGGAAATGTGTACCGAGAAACAGGAAACCGATCTGTTATTCCTTCCGCCGCTGGAAGAGTGCTGGATGTTCCCAAATCAATTCAACACCCATACGCAGGTAAGAAACTTCCCTTGCTTGGTCGGCAGTATGAGCGCATGAGCGAGTTGGTCGGGTTGTCCAGACAACGAAATCTTAAACAGCTTTTTGCATCGCCAGTATATAAGCGGGCAAAGCCAAAGGGCAAAGCCTTTATGATTGATAAAGCAATCTCCAGAGGGTCTGGAATGGGACGAACCATGTTTATAAATGAGTTTTTGGAAAGGAAGAGAAATGCTCTCGCCCCACTAGGCAACACCCCGCAACTCACAAAACCACTCTATTATTCCAAGTAAAACTTTTCTTATTTTTCTGCTTGCACCAAGTGTATTTTAGGTGTAAACCACAATCAACTTAACAGGGAGTTGATTATGAATACAGATTATTTGATGATTATTGGGGTTTCTTCACTGTGCGTGTCGGGACTTTTTTTGCTTTGGGCTATCCACACCAAAAAACAAACAGAAAAGGTGGGGAAGGATGCTATAAATCGTTTGCGCTCCCTCGCCTCTTCTATTGAAAGCGAAATGGGTAGCTCATCCAGAAGGTTGACATTTGTTGGGTTGTATAAGGAGTTACAGGCAGCATTTGAAATCATCTACGGCTATAGAACGGGAATCCCTTTAGTGCAGCAGATTTGGATGCCGTACACAAAGGTTGACGAGTGGATCAAGCGCAACGCAACTCTGCTGGCGGAACAGGATTCTCCAGAACCCGCTTCCAAAATACTTCACGATGGTCCACCGCCACCGCCAGCAAGGAAGGAGATGGACGAGTTCTCCTTTGCTACTAGGCACACATTTAATGCGACGCATTTTTGGAAGCGCATAACTCGGATTGGCTTAATGGTTTCGGCTATAAGGCATTTGCCTACGAAGGGTTGCTATCAGCTATTCATAAAGGACACTGCGACAAACGAGTTGATTGAATACTTTGTTATAACGGATGCAAGAAACAGCCGCAAGTTTCCGCCTAAACCTAAGTGGGGAAACTGTTTTGAAAGTCCCTATGTGCGCATGGTTGGTGCTTTGCCCGGTGCAACTTCTATAAAGATAACAGAATTCCTTGTGGAGGAGTTGTTTTGTTCATGCTCGTTCAGAGACCAGTCGACAGTGCGGGATTCTCCCAAATCTGCTCCCGCAACGGATGCGAAAGCGCTAGATGCGGCATACGAATTGAGCTTTACCAAAAACGCCATCGAGGCGCACCTTAGCGGGTCAAGGGAATGCCCTCTTCCTTGGCTCCAAAACGACAAGAAGGGCAATAAATAAAATAAGGAGTAAGATTATGGAACACCCAAAAAACCAAGTAGGACCACACGGTGCAGATGCGCAACGTCTGCAAGTACCAGCTGAAATTGAGCGTTTATCTAACAGCGTTGTGCAGGTAATAAATGCGGCCGATGAGTTGGTCTCTAGGCTGACTCCCGTGACTTTATGTGCGGAACGGCCGGATGCTCGCGCATCTCTCGACGCAAGAGCATCCAGCAAAGAACCTGATGATCTTGTTCCTATGGCAGACCAAATAAAGCTACAACGGCGCCTGATTGAGAGCTTGGCGTTCACAATCGGACACGCCATTAAGCATCTACAAGTGTAGATAACAAAGGGCGGGTTCGCCCCCGCCCTTAACAGGGAGTTGATTATGAAGGCGAGCGTGTTTAAGAAGAATAGAAAGGGATTGAAAAGCCCGTGGTGTGTCCGATGGAAGTTCTTTAACGGATCAAAGTGGGTGCTAAAGGAGAAGCATTTTAGAACAAAGCCGCTGGCTCTTGAATTTAAACAGTTGAAGGATGCCGATATGTCGGCGGGTGGATTGGATCTTTCCCCAATCGAGCGGGAAACAATTAAGTTTGTCGTGTCGCAGTGTCGAGCAGCAAGTCTTGAGCTTGCGGATGTGATGTCGGCTGGCTTAAAGGTGTTGCGCCCGTCGGCGGGAATAAATGCTCCAGACTTGGCGTTTGCTGTGGAATGCTTTTTGGGTACGTGCGCCGCGCGGGGATTGCGGTCTGCTACGTTGTGTAATTATGAGACAACGCTTAAGGCGTGGATGCGGTATGTGGGACCCACCGCTTTGGTGTCGGAGATTACTCCCGAAAACACTATTAAGTATATTGTTTTGAAGGGTAAGAAGGAGTCGTCCCGCCGTAATGTCCGGGCGTGTGTAAGTGCGTTCTGGTCGTATGCGTCTTTGGAGGGCTGGGTTCCACCGCTTGCGCGGGGTGCTTTGAGTTGGGTGGCTATCCGGTCGGATGCCGTGGAGCCTGTTGTTTATTCTGTGAAGCAGGCGCAAGACCTGTTGAATGCAATAGATCCTGCGCTTCGCCCTGCCCTGGCCATTGCGCTTTTTGCGGGGGTTCGCCCAACGGGCTTGATGCGCCTTAAGTGGACGCAAGTGATCGATGGCTCAACGTTTGGGATAAATTTTGAGAGCAAAACAATTAAGCTTCATTCAAGCTGGGTTAAGACCCGTGCTGGTCGAACGCTTCAATCTCTGCCGGACAATCTTTGGTGGTGGATCAATAAGTATTACGAGGAGTCGGCTCTTTTGAGTGTGTCCACCAATCGGGTGAATTATGTCTGCCCTGTTTCTCAATCTAAATGGTATTCGGAACTGTCGAAAGCACACAAGGAAATTGGCTTTGATGTGAAGGGTGCAAATGATGTGGCCCGCCATTCGTTCGGATCGTATGGCCGACACCGTGGGCTGGATTGGGTTATTGCAACCCTCGGCCATGCCGGAGGAATGCGCGTCTTTGATCGGCATTACAACAATAGCGCAGCAACCGAAGAACAGTCCCGCGCCTATTTTTCTATTGCCCCATAAATAAAACTCCCCCCAGCACCTAAGCACTGGAGGAAGACAGGGAGTAAATAGCAAGTGAGAATTGAGGGGACAATTTCTCCCGCTACTTAAGTCGGTGTTATAATCGACCCTGTTTTACTTTGCAACTCCTTTTTTTACTTTTTTATAACGGCATTCCATCGATGTGTTTGCCACGCATTCCATCGATTCCTGATTAAACCACTTGCAGGGCTTATCCTTTACAGGTTCGCCCCAGCAAGTGCAGAATGTTTTGTCTTTTTTCATGAGATCTCCTTTGATTCTATAACCTGCTCCACCTGCTTACGAAGCACCACACTGATCGGCTCATCTCCACACGCTTCCACGAATTTTTTAAACTGCTCTTCAGTCACTCTTGCCCAAACCTTTTTCCACCGCGTAACCTTTTTTTTGGCGTTCTGGTTTCCGGCAAGTCCGCCCTGTTTTACTTGGTCTTTTGCTTTTTTCATTACTGAACCCCCGCCGTGAGCGAGAAGAACATTACCATAAACACCCAAACCGCAAGCAACACAAACCCGGTAACAATTAAGCAACCCACCGCAAACACCGTCCACTTGATACAGATCCAGACAAACATCTTTCGACTGCACCGCTCCCAGCTCATAAACCTTTTCTCCTGGTAGTAGAGAACATCTTCGAAGAATTTCATTTTTGTTTTCATCCTGTTTTTCTCCTGTTTTATTTTTCACTCTGCATTTAGCGGGGTTGTGACCGCGCAGCGGGACCCATTCCCGCCGCCCTGCATTACAAGGGGCTTGCGCCCCTTTTTGGCTTAGTCTGCGCAGCAATCCTCGGCATCTTTCCGGCTATCGTGTGCGCTTCCGCATTCGTCGCAGATATAGGACTTAATCGCGCCGCCTTCGCAAACTTCCCATTCATCGGCTGGCAGCGCCACGCAAAGCTCATGCTTTTGATCGGTTTCCGTGCAAACCGTCTCTTTACAACTGGCCCACTCATCGGCTGGGTCTTTTTCACCCTCACAAACAGATTGCCACTTTTCAGGCGCGACGGTTAGTGCGCCGACGTTCCAGATGTCGCCGCCTGGTTTAATTGTTACAACCACAACGGATGCCCCGCCATTCCGTTCTGCGATTTCGTTAAGGTCCGCCACGCTGTCGGCGTGAATTAGGAACAACCCGTTTTTGTAATAATTGAACTCTTCTTTTTTGATTGTGATTTTTGCTTTCATCCTGTTTTACTCCTTGTTTTGTTTTTCACTCTGCATTTAGCGGGGTTGTGACCGCGTGGCGGGAACCACTCCCGCCGCCCTGCATTACAAGGGGCTTACGCCCCTTTTATTGTTAGCCGCACACGCTCCACCCCTGCGCCTCAATTGCATCTTCCGCTTGGTCGTGCGTGTATTTAGTTTCGCTAAGTTCTCCCGCCGGGCATTTGCTGCAACAGCAAGGACAAGCTTTAATCCAACCGCACAAGCTTGTTGTCTCTTCTTCATTCTCTTGTTTCCATAATGTGGTTTCATTTTTCATTTTACTCTCCTGTTTTGTTTGTTTTTAGTTACACGCCTGACATTCTGCATTCCACCAGCCAAAACGCACCCCGTTTGCAGTTGCCATTTTTTCACCCTTTTCGGTTAGCCGCAAGGCGTGGGGTTCGCTCCACTCTGAATATGTGAACAGCGCCGCAACCCCGCCCTCGATTAGTTCGCGTTTTTCTTCTTTGGTGACGCTTTTCGGCGCAATCTCTTTTTTCGTTCGTGTCCACCCGTTGCCCTCGTTTGAGGTTGCCAGTTCGATAAACTTCTTAAGTGTTTGATTTTTCATTTTTACTCTCCTGTTTTGGTTGATGAAAATAAGTTAGGGCATTTGTTTTGAATTGTCAACCCACGAAAAGCATCTTTTTTTATTTTAGGGTTAGGCAATAGAAACGGGGCTTTTGTTGCGGTTTCTGGTCAAGCCGGAAAATCTTTTTTTATTTTTTTTCGTGTTTTTGACGGTTTGCCTTCAAACCCATAGGTTTTTACTTAGTTTTTGCGCTTGCTCTTTTTTTTTTAGGCTGGTAGGTCTTTTCGCATGGATAAACAACTTTCTTTTTTAACAACGGAACAAGACCAAAAGATCTTGGAGCAATCAGAATACAGCCAAGGCATCTACTCGGGCAAGCAGCTTAAACATTCAAACCCGGAACAATATGAAACGGTTTGTATGTTGCTGGCCGACGGATCGCAATCGCAGCGGCAGATCGCCAAACTCTGCGGTGTGTCTCGCAATTTAGTTTCTGGCATTTCTAGGCAATCACCTGATATAGAGCCACTAAAAAAGAAGATCGCAAACCGTGCGCGGCAGATTGCGACGCTATCAAGCGAGCGTTTGGAAGAGATGCTGCTTGACCCGAGCGCTAAGATCTCGGCCAAAGATTTAGGAATCATTTTTGGAATCGCTGTTGAAAAGTCTCAAGTGCTTTCAGGCGGCGCAACGGAAAGAAGAGAGGTTGTGATTACAGACCCTGGATTCAACAGTTATTCAGAGCGCATCGCTGCGCTAAGGTCTGCCGACGTTCAAGAGTTGCCTGGAAGGGCTTTTGCGGGGAGAAAGTTTGAGACAAAAGGAATTGACGGGCCCGACGTGTTGGGGGCTGGATCCAGTACGGAGCCGGAGCCAGTGCCGGAGCCAGTGCCGGAGCCGGACGGTGCAGGCAACGACGGCAATGATGCAGAAAAGGGGTTGGGATAAAATGAAAAGTCTAAATTTACTATTTAAAATAGCTTTGGATTTGTTGCGTTCCAACGGGTTGCGCCGGAAATACAGCGATTTTACACTTAATTTTCATGGAATCCGGCAGGTTCAAAATGGTATGGGGAGGGGGGGGTCAAGTTTTGCCTGTTGTCCCCCGCGTATATATGCCTATGTAGCCCGAAATTTTATATCACAAAGGGCGCACCTACTGAGTGATGGGTTGCGGGAAGGGATGTTGTTCGTCGGCATTCATGCGTTTTCTGTCCGTTCTTGTGTTGGGCTGGGTGTTGGGCCACAAAGTTTTGTTAGTGGCTTAAATCGACGTTTAAGGGCGTTGTTTAGGTTTTAATAGATGTTGCTACGGTTTACGTGGTGATGGGAGTAAATTAAATAGGAGATAGAGTTATGATGAAGTATGTGCATTATGAGTGCCGGTTACGGGCACTGTTGGGGATTAGTGATGGTTTGATAAAAAAAACGCGCCGCGAGATTCTTGTTCGGGATGAGGATTATGCGTTGGTTCAGAAAAAGGTGGCGTATACCGAGGAGGCCACAAAGAAGGTTTTGGATTATTTGCTTAATGCGAATACGTCAAGCACTAAGACGCTGGAGCTTGTTGGGGCGCATCAAGTGCAAGACATATTGAGTTCGGACGAAATACGGGTTGTTTTGGAAGAAAAACAGGGCGGTGATGAATCGGTCAAAATAAAAAAGGACGCGCGGAAACCGATCTTGTTGTTGAATGCGGGTTGGGTGGTTCCAGATTGTGAGATGCGGTTTCATCGGATGCCCTTAAATCCAAAGATTGTTTTGGGGCGCATTGATCCTGAGTGGATCGAGAAGCACGGGGTGGCGTTTCAGTTGCATACGGGTGCAGATCCAGAGCGACCCCAGCGGGTTCGGGTTCGTAGCAATGTAAACTTTACACGTCGGTTGATTATTCCGTGTGCGTGGGTTCAGTCGAATTTATGGGATTGCACAAGACGCGCACCCCGCCAGCGCGGTAAATGGTAGAAAAATAAAAACAGGAGAGTAAAGAGATGATAGTGCAAACAGACTTCTTAGAGCACCACAAGACCTTGCAGTTGATTCAGGTGTTGCAGGACGAGAGAGCGCCCTTATATTTATTACGTTTATGGGCGCATTGCCAGAACAGAAAAACCCATGGGTTTCCCATAGGTTCTAAGACCCTGCTCGCAAGTGTGTGCAGATACGAAATTCACAACATTTTGACCCCGTCTGAGTTCCATGATGCGATGGTTGAGTGCGGGTGGATTGACGAGTGCGAAAAAGACGGGAAACCCCACTTTTACGTACACGATTGGGAGGAGGTAAACCGTTCATTGATAGCTAGTTGGCGAAATGGTGACAAAGGCGGGCGACCCAAGAAAACAAAGAGTGCGAAAAACCCACGGGATACCCATGGGGGGGGCTATGGCACACCCGATAAGATAAGAGAAGATAAGATAAGAGAAAAAAGAAGAAAAGAAAAAGCAACCTCTCCCTCGGATTTTTACCTTCGGTTTCGGGAGATCCACCCATCCTGCGCAAAAGTTGGACAGATTGCATTTGATGCTACTGTGATGAAATGTGTGGTCGGCAATACCCGTCCAGACGTTGCTGAGGCACTGGATGCTTTTGAGCGTCATATGTCTGGAGCATCGTATTTGAAAGTTCCGCTTCGTGAGTTTGAGAAGTATTTACGCAAATCGGTACGGGAGGAAGGAGAGAAAATCAAAGGGCGCAAAAAGCCGAAAGAGAGTTTGATGGTTGAGTTACGCCGCAAAAAACAAGGAGTAAAAACAGATGGAAAATAAAAATAATGGTGGGGGATTGCTTGTTGCGCCTCACTCGAAAGAGGCAGAAGAAGGTGTGTTGGGGTCGATTTTATTAGATCCGGTGACGAGCATGGGGCGTGTGCATACGCTTGAGCTAACGGCTGATGCGTTTTATGATCGGCGCAATAGCGCACTGTTCGAGATGTTGACAATGATGTTGCATGAGAACATTCCGATGGATGCGATCACGATTGGGGAATATTTAAAAACCAAAGGCGCGCTTGATAAATGTGGCGGGTATGACTATCTGGTTGAGCTTCAATCGACGGTAGCCGTTGCGGCGCATCTGGAGCACTATGCAAAGATTGTGGTTGAGAAAAATATGTTGCGCAAAATTATTGAGCTGAGCGTTTGGATGAGCGGTGAGGCGTATGTCTCGGGGGTGGGTTCATCGGATTTATTGCAGCAGATGAGTGGACGTTTGGTGAAGATGATGGACACCCGGACATCGAAGAGCAACAAGCAGGTTTTGGACGAATGGTATCAACGCATGGAAGATATCAAAAACGGAAAATCATCGAATGGGCTTCCGCTTCCGTGGCCAGATTTAGATGCCATGATGTGTGGATTGGAGGTTGGTTTAATTATCATTGGCGCACGGCCAAGCGCGGGCAAAACCACGATGGAAGTAAACATATCGGACTATCTTACCCAGCAGGGATGCCCCGTTGCAAGGGCGTGTTTGGACATGAGTCCCGAGTCGTTGCTGTCCAGATCGGTAATCCGAGAGAGTCGGGTTAGTTTGCCAAAATTAAAGCTTGGTTTTGCGAAATGGAGCGAGTTGTCTACGGTAAAAAAATGCAAGGATGTGGTGGCGAAATGGCCCATTCACCTTATTGAAGATCGTGCGCTTGACGGAATATGTGCATCGGCTCGAATGATGAAATTAAAGCATGGCATTCAACTGCTTACGGTTGACTTTGCGCAGTTGGTAAACTCGGGTAATAGCACGTTGGACACGAATATGAATGCGTGGATGGGGCGGGTCACATCGCAACTTAAATCATTGGCATTTGAATTAAATATTCCCGTGTTGCTTTTATCGCAACTTGGTCGTGGGAACACGAAAGAGAACCGCCGTCCACGGCTTTCTGATCTGCGCGACTCAGGAAACTTGGAGCAGAATGCGACTCAGGTAATTTTGCTATCCAAGGCCTTTCCCGATGACTACATCGAGTACGACAAAAACACCAATCCAGAACCGTTACCCGAGGATGCGGATCGGCGAATCCTGCGCGGAATTATTGTGGAGATAGCAAAGGCGCAGAACGGAGAAGTGGGTGTGATTATGATGTGGATGCGCCCGAATTATTTTCGGTTGGAGCAGGCGAGTTCGGGTTTTTCAGACCTAAGCGAAAAGCTATCGGTTTACACACGGGAAGCAGAGAAAGATGCGTTCACCGACGAGGATGTGGTATGTGATGGAGACGACGAGGAGATTGAGGACTAGGAGGTTATGAATGAAAGCTAGAGACTTATTGATTGTTCAATATTGCTGTGAATACGGTGGGTTTAGAACCCTTCCGCTTCACACCTGCGTTGATTTAGCGCATGAAGATATTGAGAAAGATGGATCGCATAGCTGGGTTGCGGTTGGGTATGCGGTGGATGAAAACAAGGCATACATCGAGATGAAAGCCTACAAAGAAAAATTAAAAAAGAAAAAAAGTTTGGATAGCAAAGCCAATGATAGCGGGGTTTTGTTATAATGCTTTGCGATTAAATAAAAATAATTATTGACCGTAGGGCAGATTGTGGGTTATACCTATTCACATCAACAAAACAGGAGAAATAATATGCCAAAAGCACTTGATTATAAAACAGTCACCATTCCGATTCCTATGCTGGATGAATTGAAAGCGCGGTCTCTAAACAATCACCGATCGCTAAGCGGTGAAATCTCGTACAGACTCCAAGAGTCGCTGAGAAGTGATCTGCGTCGAGAGGCAAAGGTGGTGTCTGATGAAGCGTAAGCAAGCTTATTCCGAAACTTGCCGTCCGTCGTTCATGTCTTTTCTGGCATCGATTCCTTTTTTCTCAAAGGTTTTTAATTACTTCAAAGGCTCGGGTTTAACAAGCATGACAAGCGGATCGCAAGGCGCACCGTCGAAGTACTATCAGCGTAATCGTGCACCAAGATATCGCGGTGTAGTGCGGATGGGAGATCTTGTTGGGCTTAGCGGACAAGCACGGTACACTCGTCGCCACCGATGGATGCGTCGGGATGTTTTTGTAGCGGGCAATGGCATCACTAAGGCAGGTGTTGGCGAGATGGATAATGTGCAAAAATCGCGGGCGGTGCAGTGTATGCTGACTGCTGTTAGGGCGCATGATGCACGCGAGTGCAGACTTGATGGCGCGTTAAAAAGGGATTACGAGTTTTATAGGCAAACAATGCCAAAGAATGCGCGGAAACGCTTGCGCAAAAAACTACGGAGAAATTACGCTTAACATTTCAAACAGGGAGTATGAGATGAAAACAAAATATATAACAGCAGTTTATAAGTTCGACGACGAGGTGGAGATGAATGCAGTGCTTGAAGTATTAAGGCACAAGTTCTACCAAGGACGCATTTGCGCAATGGTTAATGAAGACGTGGTTTGTAAATTAGACCAAGTGCGGGAGATTGCATACAAGATGGAGCACGGCGAATTGTGCGATATTCTGGATGGGGCTTCTTCGTGAAACGCAAAACAAAAAGATGGTTCGCGCATGATTCGGTGGTATATTTACCGAAGAATCGTCATCACGATTTTGGCTCGTTCGATCGGTATCTTGGCGGTGGTCGCGCATTGGTGTTGCTACATCGTGCAGGATATAAAAACGTGGATATTAAAGATCTTAAAAAGCCGAATGAGCGGATTGATTTTCCGCCTCATAAAATTCTCGAGTTGGCGTTTGACATAATTGTCGAAGCAATGGATGCCAGCGGATCACCGCAAACCAAGCACTCGCTTGAGGCAATGGCGCATGATGCGATATATCTTTCCGATCGACTCGGAACCGATAAACCACTCTCGCTGGGGATTTGATTATGTACATCAAAAAGGAAGGAAATGGAGTTGCGTTTATAATGCCTGGAGCAAAGGAACGCTTATCGGTGTCGGAAGCCACAAAACTCATCTACAAGCTAAAGCAGATTGTCAAAAGAATCAAAGCTGGGGATTGCGAGGTATGAAATTCTTATCGGCAGAAGAATTGAGCGAGTGAATAAAACAAGGAGTGAGTGATGAAAAAAGCAAATGCAAATCTAAAGATAGAGCTGAATGTTGATTGCCCTGAGTGTGGTGAACATATCGACCTGACCGATTCAAATTGGGAAGGTGAATATTTGGGCGAACTTATAAGCGACAATCTAGGTGTTGAGTTCCGTGATCGCCTAAAGCGAGACGAGTGCATCTGCCCAAAGTGTGAATGTGAATTTGGGTTCGACGAGATTAACTGGTAGGAGAATGAGATGGCAACCGCTGGATTTAAAATAAGCAAAAAAATGCGTGGCAAAATACACCCTTGTTGTTGTTGCGGCGAAACCATTAATATTGGTGATATATATTGCTCATGGCTGGATTATCATAACGGGAAACGCGCGACGATTTATGTACACCGAGAATGCCATACGGTGCTAGACGCTCTCGAAGCAGAGATGCCAGCCTTCGGTTCGTGCGCCCGCCCAAAACAAGGAGTGAGTGAAGGATGAAAACAAAAACTACGCATGAGATATCGAGAAGTATTCGGGAAACCATTCAGAAAGCAATGGATGTGGTTAAAGAAAGGGAGTGGGACGAATTCCCAACAGAATACTTACATTGCAATATAACGGTACACCCGGGCGAGTTCCCCGTGTTTACAGAGAGCGGATGTAACGGTGCTGAGATGTTACGCTTGTTGGATGAATTTGATCGGTGTGCTTGTAAAGGAGTTAAAAATGAGCAGTAAAAAGAAAAAGATGAAGCGACCAGAGATCTGTCAATTTGCGGAAGGGAAGGATAATGCCTGTACGAAAAAGGCGGTTTGTAAATTTGGTGACCATTGGTTTTGTAAGGAGCATGGTGATCGGGGTGCAACGCCACCCGGATCATCTGATGGATGGCGAGTTTATGATAAATTTAAATCCTTATATCGGTGTCCAAAATGCGGATTGCGGATGCGGGTCAAGTTGTTATCAAAAGATGGAAAAACAAAGAAGATAACACGATGCGAGGCGTGTGATTATGAGCGGGATACAAGCAAGGAGAATAAAATGACTGAGAATGATGATTTTAACGGTGCAATAACAAAGCTGGAGTGTAAATGCGATAAGCTAACAACGGCATTACACGATGCGATTAACAGACCGAGGGGCGTTATACCTGATTCTGCGATGGAATTTTATGATCAGGATTTTTATAACAAATAAAATAAGGGGGTAATTGATGAATTACCCTTACGGTAAAGGAGCGGTGAGATGGATAATAAAACAAATGTAAGTGTGGTATCAAAAACAATGTTGGAGCTTTCTAACGGGTATTCTGAGCATTCGCTTTTTGTTGCTCGGGAAGATGCTGATTATGTTGCTGAGCAATTAAAGGACTCTGTTAAATACATCTATCCAAGCGAGAAGCCGGAACTTGTGGTAATAGCGGACAGTCCTGCTGTTGATTATTCCACGCTGGATGATAAGATCCAAAAATATAAATTTGTTTACAGTTACAAGTATGGGTTTGTTTATACGGATGGAAAGTTTAATTATATCATTCAGGGTGATATTTATCGTGATTGTTTTGAGCCATCGATGACCGAGCGAACGATGGGATATTTTGAATCAGTGGAACATATTTCGGTGACTAGAACTGAGATGGAAGGCAAATAAAACAAGGGGTGAAGGAGATAAAATGAAAATACCAGACAGAGATGGAAGGCCAGTCGTTACAACTGAAATGAAAGTAGATTGCATGGGTGAGTTTAAAATTACAGTACAAACGGTTTGTCTTGTGTGCATGGGTGAAGGTTGTGATAGCTGTGATGGATCGGGAGGCTGTGAACAGGATTTCGATATTCCTTGGACGACCATGAAGGATATTTACAAGCGCATGGCTTTGGTTGCATCGCATTGTGTGTCGAGCAAAGAGATGTGTGGAAATAAACCAAAAACAGAAGGAGTAATAATATGAAGATGGTGGTGATGGTATTAGGGAAGAACGGGGTGGGTAAAACCACGTTTGGGAAGCGGTTGGCGAAGGAGCTGGGTGCTGGGTTTGCTGAAACGTCGCAGTGTATTCTTGATGAATACGAGCGATTGAGTGGTGACGCGATTGTGGATCGGCAACATAAGGAGTCTGTGCGTTCGTATCTTGAGAATATTGGTTTGATTATGAACAGCATTGACTCATCGAATGTATTTTCAAGGGCGGTGGATTCGATTGCTCAAAATGAGATTGGGGTTATTTGTGGGGTGCGTAAATTATCCGAGTTCGATGCGTCGGTTAATTGGCTGGAGGCACGGGGAATATCGTTTGTCACGGTTTGGCTGTCGAAGGATGGTGTGGGTGAAGATGACGATTATTGTGACATTCCAGAGCATCTTGCGCGGTATCGGGTGGATTTTGCAAGGGGATGGAAGAATATGCGTTCTGAGGTTGAACAGTTGCGTGATATCTTTTTGGCGGAGGGTCGGTAGGGTTATGAGCAGGGCGGAGCGGATTAGTCGGGTTGCGGATGGCGATCGGTATCGAAGCAATTTGGGTTCGATTGATTGGTCGAAGAAGTTGGGTGGTGTGGCGAAACAAGGGGGTAGTTTGCGAACTACCCGTACAGGGCAGGATGGATGTTCTGCAAGTGGTGCGAGGCAAGACAAGAGGGGTAATTGATTAATTACCCATACAATAAAGGAGAATGAGATGAAAACAAAAACTACAACCAAGCCCGACAGCATCGCCAGGACGCTCCTGTTGATTCACCATCTTCAAAGTGCCAAAAATGAGCTGATAAAAGCCTGTGTAATATTGCTTGAGTTGCCGCTAGATATGAGTTCAACGCTTTCCGAAATGAAAACCACGATTGGGGATTTGGATATCTCTATCGAAATTATTAGGGCGGCGCACAAAGAGATAAATGAAGACAATAAAGGCGGAAAGGATGGAGAATAGTATGGAGCAGGAGCCGATTCATCGGGTGTTACCGATTCCGAGGTTGGAGGATTTTATTCGGGTTGATTGGTCGGATCGGGAGGTGTTTGATAATTGGCAATTGGCTTTGCGGGAGCGTCGGGAGATGCTTGAGCGGGAGGCGCGCGATCCTTTGCGGTATGGATATGAGCCGGAGGTTTGGAAGCTGTCTGATGCGTTGCTTGGTTTTAAGTGTTTTGATTTGGGTTTTGAGAAGCAGTTGATGGATCGGTTTGGTTTGACGTGGGAGCAGTGGTGCGGGTCGGTACGTCGGAAGCTTGGTTTTGATGATGTGGTTAAGGTGTTGCTGATTGCGGGGACAAACCGTTCTGGTAAGACGGAGTATATGGCGAAGCGGATGAATCAGTATATGGCTTTGCAGGATGATTATCAGGTGTGGGCGTATGCGGAGACATCGAATAACTCGGTGAGGATTTTGCAGAAGGCGATTTATAAGTATTTATCGCCGGAGTATCGGGGTGCGAAGGTTAAAACGGATACGGCATATATAAATTATTCTACGCAGCGGGGGTTTGTGGATGCTCATTTTATTTTACCTGAGACTTTGAGTGAGTGTGATTTACGAAACTATGCGATGGATCTTCGTACGGCCGAGGGTGGTGATATTGATTTGGCTTGGATGGACGAGTTGGTTCCGCTGGGGCTTATGAATACGATTCCTGCGCGGGTGTCGAATCGGATGGGTCGGGTTGTGGTTACACAAACTCCAGTTTTGGGTTATACTCCGAGTGTTGCTGAGTTTCAAAATTCGGCAGAAACGGTGTTGGAGACGGATGCGTTTTTGATTCCGATTGATGGCGGGCCATCTAACGAGGCTCGGGCGTTTGGTTTTGCGAATGAGGCGGAACGGAAGGTGTATAATGCGGATGGGATTGTGTGCCGTCCGTGGAGTGTTTTGGATTGGTTTGATGGAAAGGACGAGGCGGTTGCTGAGGGTGGAAGGATTTTCCGCAAGGTTCCTCGGGTTATGCGGTGTAAGTCGTCGAAGGGATCAACGCGGGCTACGATATTTTTTCATCCGATGGATAATCCGTATTCTCGACCAGATGCGCTTTGGGATGAGTATCGGCACAAGTCGATTAAGGAGCGTTTGATTCGTATGTATGGGCTTGCAACAAGATCGGTTAGCAATCAGTTTCCAACATTTGAGCGTCGGATTCATGTTGTGCCTGATGATAAGATTCCTAAAACGGGAACACGTTATCATATTGTTGACCCAACGCCTGGAGCACGTCCGTATGTGTGGGGTTATTTCTTGGTGACTCGTCATGGGTCGTATTTGTGTCGGGAGTTTCCGAGGGTTGATTTGGATTCTAGTGAGATTGAGATTGATAATTTTCCTGTTGGGGATTGGGCGGTTGTGAGCGAGAAGAAGGGCGGTGTGAATGATGGCGGCCCTGGTCCTGCTTATGCCCCGATTGGTTGGGGTCGTCAGAATTATAAACGGCAGTGGGCTACGGAAGAGGGTTGGAGTGATGCGCAGACTGATACTGATTCTGGGAAGTCGTTTGATTTATGGGATGCGGATAATGGGGCGCGTGAAGTTATTATGACGCGGTATATGGACCCAGCGGCGGCGGAGATGCCGAATCAACATGATAATGAGACGACTACCCTTTTG
>Ga0256845_1000630_pt1 | contig 32360 bp, 27 predicted proteins | sample RiftiametaG_FD_189101 | JGI IMG/M metagenome (GOLD analysis project Ga0256845, IMG submission 189101) | Tube worm associated microbial communities from hydrothermal vent at the East Pacific Rise, Pacific Ocean - Riftia | ecosystem: Host-associated > Annelida > Integument > Unclassified ...
CCGGTTATACATAATCTTATAGACAACCCAATTGTAACCAACCCTTACAGACCGTCTCAATTAATAAAGAGATTACATATATTATTTCGTTATAAAACAACAATGTAATATTGTCTTTCAGGGTATAAGATCGGGGAAAGTGAGGCTTGGATATGCTTTTGCAGCGCATCTGTTTCAAGTGAAACCCTAAGCTGCAAAAGCATATCCAAGCCTCACTTCTTCCTTTTATTTTTCTATAATAACCAAAAAGACAAAATTGTATGTGAATGTTTTGACTATATTACACTTGTTAATCTTTAAAATAATTTTTGACCGAGAATTGCTGGATATCCTGATATTTGCTTGAAATTAAAAACAATTAAGTGTATCCTGAATATTATATATTTCCAATAAATTTAGAAAACTTATGAAAAAATAAATAAAGTTTCGCAAAACAGCAAATAATATTGCCCGGAGTAAAATATGAAGATTCTTATTGCAGAAGATGATTATGTCTCAAGGCTTTTATTAAAAAAGTCCATAACAAAAATGGATCATGATCCCATTGAAACAAAAGACGGGAAACAGGCATGGGACATGTTTTTAGAACACCAGCCAGATATGGTTATCACAGACTGGATGATGCCTGAAATGGATGGTATTGAGCTATGCAAAAAACTAAGATCTTCTGACAAAAAAACCTATACTTATATAATGCTTTTAACTGCGAAAGATAAAATCACTGATCTTGTGGAAGTATTTGATGCCGGAGCAGATGATTATATAACCAAACCCTTTAAACCGGATGAATTAAAATCCCGAATAAAAACAGGAAGGCGAATTCTGAAATTACAACACAAAATGAATGAAAAAAATATAGAGCTTGATAAAGCATTAAAAGAATTAAAAGATACTCAGTCTCAAATTCTGCAATCTGAAAAAATGGCATCAATAGGTCAGCTCGCAGCAGGGGTAGCCCATGAAATCAACAACCCCATAGGCTTTGTAGGGAGCAACCTTGCGACCTTGAATGATTATTTAAAGGATTTTAATAAATTATTGGATCAATACAATTTAATAAAAAATGAACTTAAAAACTTTGGCATAACAAACCTGCCGGATAATATAAAAAATCTTTTTGATTCAATAGAAAAATTTGAAAACGATATAGATATTGAATATTTAAAAGAAGATATACCTGAGCTTTTAAAAGATTGTGCCGAGGGTACAGAACGGGTTAGAAAAATAGTAGGAGATTTGAAAAACTTTGCCCACCCGGGGAATGAAAAAATAAAACTTATGGATATTAATAAAGGAATAGAGTCAACTTTAAATGTAGTAAATAACGAAATTAAATATAAAGCAAAAGTCATAAAAGACTTTGGTGATATTCCTATGGTTGAAGGATTTTCCCAGCAAATAAATCAAGTTTTTATGAATATCCTGGTAAATGCAGCCCAGGCAATTGAAAAAACAGGAGAGATACATATTAAAACAGAACTTGAGGGGAAAGGAGTAAAAATATCCATATCAGACACAGGTTCTGGTATTGATGAAAAAAACATATCAAAAATCTTTGACCCGTTTTTTACGACAAAACCTGTGGGTAAAGGTACTGGATTAGGAATGAATATCGCATATAATATCATCAAAAAGCATAAGGGAAGTATTGATATTAAAAGCAAACCCGGGTCAGGGACAACATTTATAATAAGATTACCAGGGAAATAAAAATGGAAAATAAAGACAATATTGAATATACAATTTTATTTGTTGATGACGAGAAAAGTGTTCTAAATTCTTTAAAACGCCTTCTTAGAAAAGAAAACTATAAAATTTTGACAGCACCAAATGGAAATAAAGGGTTCAATATCTTAAGATCCCACGAGGTACAGGTTGTGATCTCTGATCACAGAATGCCGGGGATGAACGGGACTGAATTTTTAGCAGAAGTTAAAAAAGAATTCCCTGATATTATTAGAATAATTCTTTCAGGATATACGGATATTGATGCATTAATAGACACAATCAATGAAGGCAATATATATAAATTTTTCCATAAACCCTGGAATGACAATAACCTTATCCTGGAAATCAGACAGGCATGTGAACATTACAGACTTATTCAGGATAATACCCGCCTGAGTTTTCAAAATAAAGCTCTTGTCATATATCATGCAGTTATTAATAATATACCAATCCCTTTAATAGGAATCAGCAAAGAAAAAACAATTGCTATTTTTAATATTAAAGCATCCGGAATTAATTTTATTGATGGTAAAGGTCTTCAGATTGGTTCTAAAATTAACGATATTTTTCCAAAAAACATTTCAACCCTTATAAATGATTGCTTTAACAATAATGATTCAAATGAAATTAAAAATATCAAACTTAATGGGGAATCATACAATATAATTGGGACACCTTTCAAAGGCAATTTCGCAGACAAAGGTTTAGTGCTGTCCTTTATGCCTGACCTGTAAAATTTATCATTGCAGCTTGAAATATTCTTATCATAAATCTGTAATAACCATCTCATAATATCCAAGGACATCTGATCCCTCATCATAATGATTAAGTTCCATTATTCTGCACTTGGAAACAGGATCTTTAATAGCAACAAAAGCATTTGGACCTTTAATCTTAGTCCCGCTCATTACTTTTTTTAAGACTTTTACTTCAGCAAGGGGCAATTTTTTTTCGGTAAATTCCTCTAATTTCTTTTTTTCTTTAACAAGGACTTGATTCTTCTCTTCAAATTGGTTAATTCTCTCTTTTTTCTGAGAAATCTCCTGGGCAAGGGTATCCTGTCGCTCAAAACCCTCATTAATCTTATCTTCGGCTTCTTTTGCCTGGAGTTTCATCTTTTCTTCCAACTCTAAAACCTTTTGAAGTGCTGCAACATTACCAGATGCCTGCAAATCAAATTTCTTTTTTTTAACATCTTTTAATTTTATTTGAGTCCTGTCCTGGGTATATGCATGTTCTGAAATCTTTAAATGAAGATCCTGATCTTCTTTATTTAGTATATCGATTTCGTTTTGCAAAACTAATATAGTGTCAATATTAATTTTTAATTCTGAATCTATTTTTGCAATCAAAAAATTGGTATGATCATCTACTCCCACCTTTAATCTTGATGGTCTTGATCCATGGGTACCAATGCCACCTGCAATTATACCCATTTTCGCACTGATATCAGAAGATATTATTGTTCCTTTTTCATTATTACATGCACCACTCAATCGTATTTCGGAATCCAGTATCTCCTTTTGTATACTAAGGTCGCCAAATCCATAGATTTTTGAATTATTAATATATTTTGCCTGGATATTGCCCTTAACTTTTATTAAAGTCGCATCAACAATACCAGAGCTTACATTAAGCTCTCCTGTAAGGTCAACCTTTGCTCCCTGAATCTGTTCAACAGTAAGGGATGCACCCTTTACGCTAAACCCCTCTTTAAGGATACCGTTTACTATAATATTACCATCAAATTCAATATTCCCGGTTTCAAACCCAATATCACTATCTATTTTTAATTCTGGAAAAACTGAAACATTCCCCAGGGGATCAAGATTTGGCTGCCCGTCAATATCCGCGTAAATTTTTACACCATCATCAGACATCCGAGCCCCTGATCCTGCACCAAATGCCATGTCAACCGGATCTTCCACAGCAATCATCTCTCCTGTGACATCCATGCCAGGAGCGCCTGGTGCCGGAAAAATCTTTGCTGCTAAAAATGTATCTTTTTCAACAAAAGGAACATTTCCTCTTTCTTTAAAATCAATTCTTCCATCTTTATCTACTTTCCCAGGACTGCGGAATTCTATGGGGAAATGATAATTAATCTTAGCATGCCTTGGTTTTTTTGGTTTACGCCCCTTTGCAATAACAAAACTATCGCCCATCCCATCCACATCTGAAAGCCATGCCATAATAGCTTCATCATCTTTAATCCCTGCCCGCACTCCATTATCTTCTAAAAAATCTCGCATCTGAGCAATAGTAATTTTCTTGTGCTTAAAATTTTTTAGTTCTATTAATGCCTCCATCTTATCATCAGATATCGTAAGTTTGAAAACACCACTTTCCAAGGATTGTCCCTGAACCACAGACAAAGCATCTATTCCTAAAAATGCAGTTTTCTTTAAAAACATGAAAGTTAAATCTAAAATTTTTTTTACGCTATCTTTGTTTATATCATCTGTCTTAGCAAGTTCATCTCTAATTGTTTCATATAAAATATCATCAAGTTTAAACTTATCAAGTCCAATAAACTTTTCACTTGCTCTTTCAAGTATTTGCTTTATTTGTTTTTGTAAGAACAAAAACTCTGCCCCAAAATTTTTCGATGTTAAAGCAAGGCTTTTATCTTTGATTAAATCCTTTAAAGAAAAAGTATGCTTTATTGACACATCATGCTTGACCTTTGATTCAAGTAATCTTATTTCCTTTTTCTTTTTTTCTATTTTTTCAATATTTTTTTCTTCTTTTTCTTTAAACTGTTTTGCAATCTTATATAATTGTTTATTCTGGTGCTGGGTCACTCTTTGAAGATTCTGCTTTTTTTTAATCTCTTTAAACTGCATACATGCATGCCTGGCCTGATTAATTAAGTCCTGATCTTCAAAGGGAAGAGAAAGGCAGGAATTTATTTCTGCTGTATTAATTGCCTGAACAATTATATCTCTACTCAAGGCATCAGCAATCAAGATTCTGCGTGTATCTGACGATATCTCCCGTATCTTTCTTAGAATCTCATCACCTTTCATTTCAGGCATTTTATAACTTACAATTGCCAGAGCGCAAGACAAGGGGTCCATACCTGCAAGCTCTGAAAGGGCAGCAGACGAAGATTTGAAACAAGTTACAAGACAGCCTTGTGAACTTAACAAGTTCTTAATCCTTGTCTGCAATTTTTCATCAGACTCAATCACAAGAATTTTAAAATGCTCTTTTTCTGACATCTTTTAAAAACCACCCATTACCATTTTACCATTCTTAATAATTTATCAATTTAAACTTTGATGAGTTATTAACTTTGGTGTATCAGGATCGTCTGAATCTATTTCTTCAAATTTTGACATGCCAAGATCGTTCTTAATAACCATGGAAGCCTGTGTTCCCATTATTCTAGTGCCGGCATATATTTTCTTATTAACTTTAAGCAAAGGTATCGGCTGTGTTTCAAGTATAGATTTTGTGGACATTTCTTTTTCTTTTTGTATATCTACAAGATCGACATTAAATTGTGCAATCTCAGCCTCATGTTCTTCTATCTTACTTAAAATTTTATCCTGATCTTCAAAAATCTCTTTGATTCTCTCATCAGCCTGGTTTACTGCATTTTCAAGCTCTTTTAATTCTTTTGCAAGTTGCAATTTTTCTTCTTTATCAGCACTGCCCATTTTTTTCTCTGTAAAATCTATTTTTTTGGTCATCTTCTCCTGGGCAAAGGTTTTAGCTGCAATATCAACGTGCAATGCATTATTCTGATCATCCAGCTCCATCTTTTTATTAATAACCACATCAAGAGTTTTTTGTATTTCCTTTATCTGTTTATCATATCTTTCTTCAATCCATTTGACATGATCATCAGCTCCCATTTTAATTATTGAAGGCTCTGCCTTTTCAGTTCCAATCTGTTTTACATTAAAACCTTTTCTTGCTGAAATTATTGAGCCTGTTATTCTGCCAGCCTCATTATTCATCTCTCCGCTTATGGCAATTTTTGATTCCATGATTTCCCTTGTGACCATCATATTGCGATATCCAAAAATTTTTGAATTATTGACAAATTTAGCCTGGACACTGCCCTGGGTCTGAATATCCCCGTTCACTATTCCATTGGAAACCTTTAAATCGCCCCTGATTCTGATTGTTCCACCATTGATTTCATCTGCTATAAGTTCTTCGCATTCAACTTTAAAGCCTTCCTTGACTATACCTGTAACAAGGACATTGCCTTTAAAATTAATATTTCCGGTTTTAAAATCAACATCTCCTTTTATGGTAAATTGTTCAAGCACAGAAATAACACCTTTAAGATCAATGCTTGGCTGACCTGATATAGTTGATACCACTTTTAATCCATCTTCAGACATTTCAGCTCCGTCAGAGCATTCAAGTTCCACATCAGCGACATCTCCCACAAGCAAAGTCTCGCCAAAAATATCAACACCTGACTTTGCATGCTCCATAGGGTGTTTTTCAGCAAGGACCTGACCTTTTTTAACAAAAGGGGAATCTCCCCGGGAGGTAAAATCAATAGACCCATCTTCGTTTACAACCCCTGCAGAATCATGTTCAGTATTAAAATGATAAACAATTTCAGCAGGCTTGCCAACTTGTACAGGTTTACCTATGGCAACATTGAATTTTTCAGAAGGATCCTTGCAATTTTTAATAAAATCCCGAATCAATCTGTCTTCAACAATTCCATATTTAATACCGCGCTTTTTGATTAATTTTTTTATGGGCTCAATATCTTCAGTGCCAAGCACAGTTTCGGGGACTCTGATAAATGCGACTACTCTGTCTTCAGAAATTCGCAAATCAACAAATGCTCCAAAGGCAGAATCAAATGCAGATGACTCATCAACTTTAGTTTTCTTACCTGTTCTGTCCTGATTTTCCATTATTTCATCGCATAATTCCTGGGCGATCACTTCAGATTCCACCAGTAAATTGCCCACAAGGGTTGTAACTCCGCTTTCTTCAAAATTATTAAGCTGTTTTCTAAAAGCCCTGTCTGCATCTTTTTTTGTTATAATTTCTCTATCCACAAGCTCTTTGGCAAATTGCCTGTCTAAAAGCCTTGTTTCAATTAATGCAAGTTTTGCAAAAATACGGCTTAAATCTTTTCTCCTCAAAAACTCATTTGTTACAAGAACTCTATCAATGGTTAATCCTGTCTGTTGTTCGGATTCTTTTGTCTCTAATTCATCCCTTGCCTTTTCAAGCTCACCCTTTGTTATATATCCATCATTAAAAGCCAAAGTACCAAAATCAGGTACTTTTTCATAATCATCTATCACAACGCCCACAGCCGGCTCTGAACCAATACCTGAAAGCTCAGGTTCTACTTTTTGAACAACGTTTTCAATAATAATATCAATTATCTCATAGACTTCATCTTCAAACCCCCCTGCCATATCAATATCAGTATTGGTTTTTTCAGGGGCAAAGGAAATTTTATTCCTTTTTGCGATTGTATCCATCATAAAATCAGTTTCCTGTTTTGCAATGGACATTGCTTTTACAAGATTATCCTTATTCAGAGTAATAGTTCTTGAAAGCAGTTCATCCAATCCTAGATAGGTTTCTTTATACTCTGCCTCTTGTTTTGCTTTTATTAAAGATTCTTTTAACTGGACAATTTCCTGATTTTTGTTATTTATTTTAGCTAAATATTTCTCATCATTATTTTTTAACTTAGTGGCAAGTTTAAAAAGTTTTGCGTTTTGATGTTTTGTAAGTTTAAAAAGGCGCTTTCTTTCCTGAAAATTCTGGAAAATTTCATATTCATTCATTATTCTTAATAACAAATCATCATTATCCCAGGGTTTTGCAATATATTGATGAATCGAACCTTCATTTACCGCATCTACTATTGCATCAAAATTAGAATATCCTGTAATTAGTATGCGCCTTGATTCAGGACTTAGTAGAATACTTTTCTCCAAAAATTCGCTTCCATTCATTCCAGGCATTCTCTGGTCAGACATTATTAAAAAAAAATTTTCAGGTGAACTTTCAAGCAAACCCATTGCCTGCTCTGCATTTAACGCTGAGATGATTTTATTAAACCCTTTTCTGCGTAAAACCCTTCGCATATTTTTAACAATAGGCTCATCATCATCTACAACTAAAATTGCATATTCACCGATATCTACCATAATCTTTATCCTGCCTCTTTAGGCATTTCAAATCCATTTCGTGTTGCAATATCCTGGAACTGCTCATACAATTCAGTCAATAAAGCTGAATAAAGATAATTAAGTTTATCAGACTCGAGCATTTTATATTCTTTTAATATACCTTCTATTTCGTTTACGTAATCTCGATTCTCAAATCCCTTGTCCAACCTTTGATTTAATTGTTCTATCTGATTATTCAATGTTTTTATTGTTTTCTCATGGGTCACAGAGCTATTTTTTAAATCAGTATTTAATTTATATAATTTAGCATTCTGATCCTTGGCAAGTTTGAAAAGCCTGGTATTCTCAATGGCAAACTCATATTGATTCAGCCCTGAAGTTATCTTTGCTTTAAGATCATGATTATCCCATGGTTTACTTATGTATTTATGTATTGATCCTTTATTCACAGCTTCTGTAATGGCATCCATATCTGAATATCCTGTCAAAAGGAATCTGATTGTTGCAGGCGATATCTCCTTGGCTTTTTCAAGGAATTCAGATCCTGACATTTCAGGCATGCGCTGATCTGAAATAATTAAAGAAAAAGGTGTTGAAGAGGTATGCATCCTTTCCAGAGCGTTTTTACCTGACTCCATATAAACATATTTTACACCTATACTTTTAAGAAATCTTCCTAAAGATTTGCCCACCTGTTCTTCATCGTCAACAATCAATACTATATGGTCAAATTGTCCTGCCATTGATCCTCCTAATGATCTTACTGACTATTATGACTGCCGCCACGATAATAATAATTAAGGTATTTTATAATAGCTTTTTAATATGAAACTAAAAATTTATTGATATTTTAATCTTATTATAATATCATTATCGTATTGTTTCAATAAAAATTAATACTTTACAAAAAAAAAATCAAAAAGTTTCCAAAACACTTAATTTGTCTATGATGAGTGTGAATATGTTGGAGAAAGCCTATGAAATCAATACCCCAAATGGCAGAAGACTTAAATATTTCGTCGGGCACTATCAGGGAATATTTAAAAAGATTCCAAGAATTTTTTCCTGACCCTGTGGAGCACGAAGGAATAAAGGAATACCCTCCAGAGACCTCAGAGCTTGTGACAAAAATATATGGGTATTACCAGGATAGTGGTATGACAAAAGAAGAAATCAGGGTTAAATTAGGAGGGGCAATGGCATTGGAGACAAATCCTGAGCTTGCTGCTGCCCTTCAGACACAGAGCGTCCCCATGGATATGGAAAAATTTGATGCCCTGGGAGAAAAAATTGAAAATCTTACCAAAGTAATTGAAAACCTTATTGGAACAATCTCGCAATCCAATGGCGGTCTCAACCTAAACGCCACAGGTAAAGCAAAAAAAATCCAGAAAGTTGAAGAAATCAATGCTCGAATTACTGATATTTTAGAGATGACCAAAGAAAGTGCACCGGAAAAGACTAAAGAAAATGTCCTTAATGCAGACGGGACTGTTATATTTTCCTTTGGCAAACTTTCAAAAAATGCTGAGGATGCATTAAAATTTTCCAAAGCCAATAAAAAACCGTGGCTTCACATTGATCTTCAAACAGAAAAAGACCCTGCAAGAGCAGTAAGGATATGGATCGCACAATCTGATATATCTGTTCTGAATGTTGCAGGAAGAAGCGCAAGCAAGATCCCGGGATTGAAAAAAACTGTTAATGATATTATCGCTTCAATATTATGATAATTAAAATTGGATTTTAATTGATGGCGGACAAAAACAATAATAAATCACAGATTTTAATCATTGATGACGATCCTTTTATCTGTCAGGTACTAAAGAAACAATTTGAAAAATTAGGATTTCAAACTCTTTATGCTTTGACAATTGCTCAGGGTATTGACCTGATCTTTACCCATAAATTTGATGTTGTATTCCTGGATGTAATTCTACCTGACGGTAATGGGCTTAAAGCCATTAACAAAATCAAAGAACATCCGTGTGCTCCTGAAATAATTATCATTACAGGGGCATTTGACCCTGAATGGGCTGAACTTGCCATGAAATTAAAAGCATGGGATTATATTCAAAAAAGTTCTTCTCAAAAAAATATTCATTTCTCTCTAATAAGGGCTCTTGAATACAGGAAACAAAAAATATTTAAAAAAAAACCGCTTAAAAGAGATTCTATTGTTGGCAACAGCAGGCAGATTACTGCCTGTCTTGAAAAAGTTACAAATGCTTCAAACAATGATTCCCCGGTATTAATAAGAGGCGAAACAGGAACAGGCAAAGAGCTCTTTGCCAAAGCCATACACAAAAACAGCACAAGGAATAAAAATGATTTTATTGTGGTTGATTGTGCCGCATTACCCGAGCACCTTGTTGAAAGTGTGCTGTTTGGACATCTAAAAGGCTCTTTTACCAGTGCTGCCACAAATAGAGCCGGTTTACTGAAACTTGCCGATAAGGGCACTTTATTTTTAGATGAAATTGGCGAACTTCCGGTTACTATTCAAAAAAAATTTTTACGTGCTCTGCAGGAAAAAAAATTCAGACCCATTGGCAGCGAAAAGGAAATAACAAGTAATTTCAAACTTATTGCAGCAACTCACCGTGATTTATCAAACATGATCAAAGACAAAGATTTCAGAGAAGACTTGTTTTTCAGAATAGCTTCTTTAAGAATCAATATTGCCCCTTTACGAGATCGCAAATCAGATATACCCTTATTGGTAAAACATCATATGGATCGGAAAAATAAACTTTTTGATGGACCTGCCCAGGAAATATCTGATGAATTTATGAATGATCTTATCCAATATTCCTGGCCCGGGAATGTCCGTGAATTGTTCAATACATTGGATTATGCAGGAAGTGAAGCGTTTATGGAATCGATACTATTCCCTAAACATTTGCCTGACTATATTCGGACATTTAATTTACAAAAAAAATTAAAAAACGGTAAAGAGACCGGCGAAAAAGAAAATATTATTAAACTCAGCCTTAAAAACTATCTTGGCAAAATGAAAAAACAATATTTAATAGATCTAATGCAGTATACCAATGGCGATATTAAAGCCGCCTGTCTTTTATCTGATCTCTCAAGGGGACATTTATATTCTCTGTTAAAAGAATTTAATATCAAAAGTTCATAAACCTGTCATGTTTTTCTGACTGTCATATTTTTCTCACATAATCAACATGCTATTATCTATAGAGTTCTCTTCCTGCAATGGTTTTGTTTGAATAAATTATTGGCGCATATTTTGCATATAACATTAAAAACACCATTACGATTTCATTACATAATATTCTTTAAAGGGAAACAAATGAACCTTGTTCTTTTTACCCATCCGAACTCTTTAAAAGATGGGATTTTACTTCACAGCATTGTACAACATGAATTTCATGGCTCCCCCATCGAATTGATTAATAATTTTGATATGCTTAAATCAAAATTATTAAATAGCGCTTATCAACCTGATAAAGAAATATTTATCATTCTGGCTGAATCCAAAAACAGGCTGAATCAATTAACATTTTTTATTGAATTGCTGGAAAGCAAACGCCTTGTTTTAATTATTCCGGACAATAGTGAAAAAACCATTTCAACGGCTGTAAGATTTTTCCCAAGGTTTTTCACTCCGGTCAGTGACACTTATGAGGACCTTTGCAGTGTATTAAATAAAATGATCAAATAAAAAAATAAAATTTAAGGACAACATACGGAGGTTATTACAATGGCTGAAGCTTGTATGGCAATGGATCAGGCTATCCGATCCATGACAGTAAAAACAGGCAAGTATCTGACCTTTTCCCTTGATGGTGAAGAATATGGGATTGGTATATTAAAAGTTAAAGAAATTATTGGTATGCTGCCCATTACATCAGTGCCAAGGACTCCTGAGCATGTTAAAGGAGTAATTAATCTCCGCGGCAAGGTAATTCCGGTCACAGACCTCAGGTTAAAATTTGCCATGGAACCAATAAAATATTCAGACCGGACATGCATTATAGTAGTGGAGATTGATTCAGAGGCATCAACTCTACTTATGGGTATTGTTGTAGATGCAGTATCAGAAGTGATGAATATCAGAGAAAAAGAAATAGAAGAAACTCCAACTTTTGGCAGTCAGCTCGATACTGAGTATATTCTTGGTATGGCAAAAACTGAAAATGGAGTAAAAATTCTTTTAGATATTGACAAAGTATTAAACAATCAGGAAATCAAGGCGATAAAAAAATCAATCTAACCAGAGGGAGTTGTAACCATGAAAAACATTAGTCTTGGCGCGAAATTAATCATTTCTTTTCTTTTAGTCGGGTTGGTACCATTTTGCATTATAGGTACATTATCATATATCAAATCCAATAATGCACTCTCTAATGCTGCCTATAGCTCACTTAAAAGTGTAAGAGCCATAAAAAAGAATCAAATAACTGACTTTTTTAGTCAACGCAAGAATGACATGGGCGGTCTGGTAGAAACCGTAAATATTTTACGAAGAGAAGCCTTTAATAAACTCAAAGCTATTCGAGATAATAAAGCCAGTACAATCAAACTGCTCCTTGATCAGGCATTGATTGACATCAAAGCCCAGCAGGACAGATCCATATGCACAAAAGGAATGGCTCAGTATCAATACTATATAAAAACAGGGCGGAAAACCCCGGAATATAAACGTTATACAAGCATCATTGATGGATTCATAAAAAGCACTGGCTATTATGATTATTTTATTATTGATATGGATGGACTGTGTGTCCACACCCAGGCAAAAGAATCTGACTATCAAACCAATCTTCTCACAGGAAAATATAAAGGCACTGGTCTTGGCAGAGCTGTTGCAAAAGCAATTAACGGCAATATTGTATTTGAAGATTTTGCTCCCTATGCTCCTTCAAACAATGAGCCTGCTGCATTCATTGCAGCTCCTGTAATCAATAAAGGACAACAGACAGGAGTCGTTGCTCTGCAATTTTCTTTAAAAAAAATCCAGGGTATTTTAAATGAACGTACCGGATTAGGTGAAACAGGTGAAGTTTATCTGGTCGGTCAAGACAAACTGATGCGGTCAGATTCTTTTCTTGATCCAGAACACCATAGTGTAAAAGCTTCCTTTGCTGATCCTGATAAAGGTAAAACTGACACTGAAGCAGTACGTCTTGCATTGGAAGGGAAAAAAGACTCACTGGTCATAATTGATTATAACGGAAACCATGTTTTAAGTTCATTTACAGCCATTGATTTCCTTGGTGTCCGCTGGGCAATACTTGCTGAGATTGATGTTGCAGAAGCTTTTTGTCCCAAGGATTCCAATGGAGAATATTTTTTTAAAAAATATATTGATATGTATGGATATTATGATCTTTTCCTGATAGATCCCAGTGGGTATTGCTTTTACACTGTTGCCAAAGAATCTGATTATAAAACAAATTTTATTAATGGTAAGTTTGCTGATTCCGGACTTGGGAAACTTGTTAAAAAAGCTGTCAGCACAAAACAATATGGCATTGCGGATTTTGCTCCCTATGCTCCAAGCAATAATGAACCTTGCGGATTCCTCGCCCAACCTGTTGTACATAATAATAAAATCGATGTCATTGTAGCTCTGCAACTTTCCACAGAGGCGATTAATACAATCATGCAGCAAAGGGAAGGAATGGGAAAAACAGAAGAGTCCTATCTTGTTGGCTCAGATAAACTTATGAGATCAGATTCTTTTTTAGATCCTGAACATCATTCTATAAAAGCATCCTTTGCACAGCCTGATAAGGGTAATGTTAATACAAAGGCTGCACAAGAAGCGCTTGCAGGTAAAGAAGGGGCTGAAATAATTATTGACTATAACGGCAATCCTGTTCTTTCAGCATTTACACCTGTAAAAATAGGTGATATCACCTGGGCGTTGATTGCCGAAATTGATAAAGCAGAGGCTTTTGCCAGTGTCAGATCAATCAAATGGGCGATTATAATAACTACAATTATAAGTGTTATTGCAATTATTTTAACAGCTTTATTAATAGCCCGTTCCATTGCTAATCCCATCAATAGAATCACCCATGGTATGGATGAAGGGGCAAACCAGGTTGCATCAGCAGCAGGTCAGGTATCATCTTCCAGCCAGTCCCTTGCCCAGGGGTCTTCAGAGCAGGCAGCCTCCATTGAGGAGACTTCTTCTTCCATGGAAGAAATGTCGTCCATGACTAAAAAGAATGCTGAAAATGCAAGACACGCAGACAATCTCATGAAAGAAGCCAACCAGGTAGTGGGCAGTGCAGATCAATCCATGAAAGAGTTGACAACATCCATGGCAGAAATTTCCAAAGCAAGTGAAGAGACCCAGAAAATCATTAAAACCATAGATGAAATAGCTTTTCAAACTAATTTGCTGGCTCTTAATGCAGCAGTGGAAGCGGCAAGAGCCGGCGAAGCAGGAGCAGGTTTTGCAGTTGTTGCAGATGAAGTAAGAAATCTTGCCATGAGAGCTGCTGATGCTGCAAAGGACACATCTCAATTAATTGAAAGCACCATTAAAAAAGTTGATAAAGGATCAAATCTTGTAACATCAACGAATAAAGCTTTTATTGAAGTTGCAGAAAGTACAGGTAAAGTAGGCGAACTTGTTGCAGAAATATCCGAAGCATCCAAGGAACAATCCTCCGGGATTGAGCAGGTAAATATAGCTGTCAATGAAATGGATAAAGTTGTGCAGCAAAACGCTGCCAATGCCGAAGAATCTGCGTCTGCTTCAGAACAAATGAGTGCCCAGGCTGAAACACTTAAAGATTATGTTGGAGAGCTTGTTGCACTTATTGCAGGCAATAAATCTGTACAATCAAAAAACCAGGCAACAAATCAGGGCTCCAACAGAGTATCCATGGAAACAGATAATATTGATCATACAGTGTATGAAAACAACCCGCATTTAATCACAGTATCACATGGGGCAACAAAAAAAATTACGCCTGACCAAGTAATACCGTTTGATGATGATGAAGATTTTGAAGACTTTTAACTCTTTTAAAGAAGACAAGCGATGACTATAGAAACAACTCAAAAACTTATGGAACAGCTCTCTTTGGAATTTGTACTGGTTGATTCCTCAGATCCTGACAGCCTGGTCGAATTACTCCCTGTTTTAAAAAAAATTAAAAAGACATATAACAGCTTATCTTTTAACGATAAAAATTTTCTTAAGGCAATCAAAAAAGCTATTCAAATCATCAAAGATATTAAAGACAAAAAAGTCTCAAATATTGAAAAAACCTATAACTCAATGTCAAATCTTATCTCTGAAATGGAAAGTATAATGCATTCTCTTATCAATACTGATCCTGACACAGATGCGCAACTAAAATCCGATACAAAAAATAATAAAACCATTGAAATCGAGAATGCAAAAAAATGTCTTGATGAATTTGCAAAACTGGTAAGCCAATTTTGCCCCGGGGAAATTCCCGATTTAGGTGCCATGTTGAATATATGTGACGAACTATCCCTGAAAACAAAATTTATAGACTCAGATATTCTCCATGAAGTTGTATCCGGATGTAAAAATTATCTTGAAACAATGACACTTGAAAATCTTGAGGACACAAAACCAATTGAAGAAGGCATATTGCTTGTCAGAGCATTCCTGAATCATGCAAAAACAGACGAAGTCTTTATGTTTGATACTTCTGATGTAATGGAGCTCCTAAATAAAAATTGCAGCACAATAACTAACCTTGTTAAAGAGGAGCAGGAAGATAATCCCGGTGAAACAACAGATGAGAATATCCAAGTGGAAAAGGAACCTGAAACTCCTCAAAAAATATCTGATGATGACCTTGAAATATTATCTGATTTCATATCAGAGGCAGGTGAAAATCTTGACAGCATTGAAGTCTCTTTGATTGAACTGGAAAATGATCCCACAGACAATGAAATAATTAATAATATATTCCGACCATTTCATACAATCAAAGGTGTATCAGGGTTTCTTGGTTTAAAAAAAATCAACACCCTTGCCCATGCAACGGAAAATCTATTGGACAGTGCCAGAAGCGGTGATTTCCTTATTAATGAGCATGCTACAGACCTGATTCTTGAATCTGTTGATACTTTAAAAAAACTTTTACAAAAAGTTGAAGAGGGTATGGAACTGGGCATAAGGCAAGATGATAGAGAGATTGATATTGATATCTTAGAAGACAAGCTTAAAAAACTTCAAATAAGCCTCTCTCACCCCAACAAGCAACCCCTGGGAGAGATTCTTGTTGAAAAAGGTATTGCAACTCAGGAGACAATTGACGAAGCCCTTGCTTCCCAGATAAATAATCCTGATAAAAAACTCGGAGAAATTCTTATTCGGGACAAAAACATTGCCCCAAAGGAAATTGCTTCAGCACTGAGATCTCAAAGTCCTAAAAAGAAAAAAATTGCAACCCAGGTTAAGGTCAATACTGAAAAACTGGATAACCTGGTAGATTATGCAGGAGAACTTGTTATAGCCCAGTCAATGCTTAGACAATCAGCATCAAAAGACCCTGCATTACAGCAAAGTGTTGCCCAATTCGGTCAAATAGTAACAAGTATGCAGAACCTTGCAATGTCCATGAGAATGATTCCCATAAAAGCTACATTCATGAAAATGATACGCCTTGTCAGGGATCTTTCCCAAAAATCCGGTAAAAAAGTCGACCTTAATATGTCCGGAGAAGAAACTGAAATTGACCGCAACGTTGTTGATGCTCTTTATGAGCCCATGGTACATATGATTCGAAATTCTGTTGATCATGGTATTGAATCAAAACAAGCCCGAATTAAAAATGAAAAACCAGAAACAGGAAATATTGCTCTTAGAGCGTACCATAAGGGTGGAAATATAATGATTGAAATTGAGGATGATGGTAAGGGACTTGATAAATTCAGTATACTTGAAAAAGCCATTGATACCAACCTTATTCCCAAAGATGCTGAACTCACTGATGAAGAAATTTATAATTTAATCATGGAGCCTGGGTTCTCCACTGCAAAGGAAATCACAGATATCTCCGGCCGCGGGGTTGGTATGGATGTTGTTAAAGGCGGCATTGAAAAATTTCGAGGTCAGCTGAGTATTGATTCATTCCCGGGTAAAGGCACAAAATTTACCATAAGCCTTCCCCTGACTCTGGCAATTATTGATGGCATGCTTGTCAGGGTTGGTAAAGAAAAAGTTATAATACCGACAACAGCTATTAAGCGATCTTTTAAACCGGAAAAAGAAAATTGTTCCACTATAAAAGGAAAAGGGGAAATAATTCAAGAACGCGGCTCCCTTATTCCTCTGGTTAGATTAAAAACTCTGTATGGATTTGATGATGATTCACGCCCCCCATGGGAAAGCCTTGTTGTGGTTGTGGAATCAAAAAATGAGCAGCGAGGTCTGATAATTGATGAGCTTCTTGGCAAGGATGAATATGTCATAAAAAGCCTTGGAGCAAACCTTGAAAACATTGACGGTTTTGCAGGAGGAGCTATTTTGTCAGATGGTAGAGTAGGGCTTATACTTGATATACATGGTCTTTTTGAATTGATATCTCAATAATTAAAAGGAAATACAGTGAAACAAATAGTTGGTGTTGCAGATATGAAAATTAGCAATAGTCCTGATGATTCTCTGATGACTTACTCTCTTGGGTCTTGTATCGGGCTTGTAATATATGATCCTGTGGTAAAGGTCGGGGGTATACTTCATTATATGCTTCCCGAATCACAGATTGATAAAACAAAAGCACAAAAGAATCCATATATGTTTGCTGACACCGGTATACCAAGGCTTTTTAAGGGAGCATATAAATTTGATGCAAAAAAAAACAGAATGAAAATATATGTTTTTGGAGGGGCTCAAATTCTTGACCAAAAAGGATTTTTTAATATTGGCAAACGCAATTATATGGCATTAAAAAAAATGTTTTTTAAAAATAAAGTTATAATTGATACCGAAGAAACCGGAGGAGAAGTCAATAGAACAATCAGGCTGGAAATAAAAACAGGCGAGGTTTTTGTAAAGACCTCAGGCAACAGGGAAATAAAAGTATGACTAATTTAAAAGACCTGATAAAGGACATAAAATCTTTAAAACCTCTTCCGGCTATTGTAAATCAAATTACAACGGCTATTGATGATCCTAATTCTTCTGCTGAAAATATAGCGCAAATAATACAATTTGATCCTTCAGTCACGGCAAATCTTTTAAAACTCTGTAATTCTGCTTATTTTGGACTTCCCAACCCTGTTGATTCCATAAAAGATGCTGTATCATTACTTGGTATGGACCAGATTATTGAACTCGTGCTTATAAAATCCGGTGCAAAAGCTCTTTCAAAGGAACAAAAGGGTTATGGTCTCCATGAGGGTGTCTTATGGAAACATGCAGTTGCTTCTGCTGTAATTTCTAAAGAAATCTGTAATAGAACAAATCTTGGTAATAAAAACATTATATTCACGGCATCTTTATTAAAAGATATTGGTAAAACCGTGCTTGACAGATATGTTTCCAATTCTTTTGAGAAAATAATAAAACTTGTGCAAAAAAACGGGTATAGTTTCAGGGAAGCTGAAAAAAAAGTCATTGGAATTGACCATGGAGAACTTGGTGCAATGATTGCCACAGAGTGGAAATTCTCAGCTCAAATGATAAACATTATTCGCCACCATCATCTATCAGATATATCCCAGCAGAAAAACATTAATATTGCAATTGTATATCTTGCCGACTGTATATGCATGATGATGGGGGTAGGTCTTGGGAAAGACGGGCTTGCCTATCGTTTTCATGACACTGTTATTAACAATCTTAATATTTCACACGAGGATATAGCAATGATAATTGCTGATTTTACACAAAAAATGCAAACCATTGATATGCTTATAAATATTAAATAATTATGGTGGAAAATATGACGTACTCAATTTTATTGGTTGATGACTCCTTACCCATGAGAGCAGTGCTTAAAAAAACCCTGAAAGCTGCTGGATATTCTAATTCTGAATTTCACCAGGCTGCAAATGGAAAAGAAGCATTGGATATGGTTAAAGATAAATGGATTGATATTGTGATAACAGATTATAATATGCCTGTGATGAACGGAATGGAGTTTATTATAGAGCTTAAAAAAGATAGTACGTTTAAAGATACCCCTGTAATCATTGTATCTACTGAAGGAAGTCAAAAAAAAATTGATGAATTTAAAGCCCGGGGTGCAACCGGGTATATAACCAAACCTTTTACTCCTGAAACAATCAGGGAAACCATGATAGATATACTTGGAGAAATGCATGATGGAGAACTTGATGAAGACGATGAAGAACTCGATTTCTGAAGTCTTAGAAACTATGTTCTATCTTCCTGTTGAATTTAAAGAAAATTTAGCTCCTGAAGAAATAAGCTTAATAAAAAAAGATATTAAGACAGGATGCAGGTTAAATGTATCGGGGAGTTTTCCAGCCACTTTTCAACTTTTTATCCCGGACCCTTTACTAATTGAGATGACTCAAAACTTTATGGGAGAATTAAAAGAAAATTGTACAAAAGAGTATCTTTACGGAACATTAAAAGAAGCCTTGAATATGATAGTAGGGAATACACTAAGGGCTATGAAAACCAAAACGCCCCCTGAACTTGATATCCCGGAAATTATCAATAATAGCGATATGGAATCAGGCTCCTTGATAATAATTGAGACCATTAAAGGAATAATGGCAATGCAGATTCTGATGAAATAAATTCATAAATTTTGGGAGATAAACGTGGAAAATGATATAAAGGTGCTTATAGTTGATGATTCTGCAATTGTACGTAAAGTATTTGCTGAACAGCTTGCAAAAGAGAAAGGCATCAAAGTTATTGGCACAGCTCCTGACCCATACGTTGCAAGGGATAAAATAGTAAAACTTAAACCTGATGTAATTACCCTTGATATTGAGATGCCTCGCATGGATGGCTTAACTTTCCTTAAAAAACTCATGAAATTTTATCCGCTTCCGGTTATTATTGTGAGCTCTTTAACCGGAAAAGGAAGTGCCATTGCCCTTGAAGCTCTTTCCCTTGGGGCCCTTGAAGTTATTTCAAAACCTGACACTGCCTATTCTGTCGGTGATATGGGAGTACAGCTTGCAGAAAAAATCAGAGCAATTGCAAAAATAGATGTTAAATCTACATCACGAAATCAAAATGCTGCAAATCCTGACGTCAATATTAATTCAAAAGCTCTTATTGAAACCACCAATAAAATCATAGCCATAGGAGCCTCCACCGGCGGAACAGAGGCTATAAAAAAAGTATTAACAATGATGCCTCAAAACTCTCCCGGGATAGTTGTTGTACAACACATGCCTGCAAAATTCACAGCTTCATTTGCCGAAAGATTAAATGAACTTTGTGCAATGCAAGTAAAAGAAGCAAAGGATGGTGATTCTATTCTCAATGGACAAGTCCTTATAGCTCCAGGTAATTTTCACATGCTTGTAAAAAGGAGTGGAGCAAGATATTTTGTACAGATCAAGCATGGTCCCCTTGTTCATTACCAGAGACCTGCTGCAGATGTTTTGTTCAAATCAGCTGCAAAATATGCAGGTGCTAATGCAATAGGTATTATCCTTACAGGTATGGGCAAAGATGGAGCCTGTGGCATGCTTGCCATGAAAAAAGCAGGCGCTGTAAATATAGCCCAGGACGCAAAATCATGTGTTGTATTTGGCATGCCCAAAGAGGCAATTGATATTGGAGCTGTGGATCATATAAAACATATTACCAGTATAGCTAAAACTGCAATTAATATTTTAAATTCAAAATAAATCTTGGGACAAATGATATCTGCCACCAAATTAAGCCGCGCTCAATTTAAAAAACTTACCTCACTTATTTATAAAGAATCAGGGATTGTTTTAAATGAACAAAAATATGAACTTTTGAGTGCACGACTTGCTAAAAGAATGCGCCTGAAAAAAATATCGTCAATAACAGACTATTTAAAACTCATTGATAATAATACAAACGAATTTATTGATTTTATTGATGCAATAACAACCAACCATACTTTTTTCTTCAGAGAAAATGCTCATTGTGAATATTTAATCAAAACCCTTGACACAAAAAAATATATAAAAATCTGGAGTGCAGCCTCTTCAAGCGGAGAAGAGCCATACTCCATTGCCATTCAATTGGCTGCAAATGGTTTTCAGTTTGAAATATTTGCATCTGATATTTCAAACACAATGCTGGAAATCGGTCAAAGAGCTATCTATCCAAAAGAAAGAGTCCGATCTGTTCCTTTGCCCATGCTGCGAACCTATTTTAAAAAAGGCAAAGGAGCCTATAAAGACCATGTTAAGGTTAAATCCTCAATAATAAAAAAAGTAAAATTTGCAAAATATAATCTCTTGGAAGAGTCCCAATTTCCCGACTCAATAAAATTTGATATCATTTTTTGCAGAAACGTAATGATCTATTTTGATAATATTACAAGAGAAAAAGTCGTCAACAACCTTTTAAAATCATTGAAACGTGGGGGACACCTCTTTGTGGGTATGTCTGAAAGCCTGCAAGGTATTAAAAATAATCTTAAAACTATTCTTCCCAGTGGGTACATAAATAAATCCTAAATATTTATCGGTAGTATTAATAAAAAACTTTAGTAAAATTTTTTATTTTGTGAAACCATTAACAATCCTTATAATAATAATCAGGTTTTGATTTTTTTCTTTTTTTTTCAAAAAACAGAGTAAACTTGAAAAATTCATAGAAAATCACAGTAATTGTTTAGATATATCCCACTACAAATGCAGGCAAAACAGAACAATCTTAAAAGATAACAACCTATTAGGTAAGAGATTGAATTTTTTATAAATCCAATGTTTCACAGCTTACAACCCAATAGAATCAAGCTATCCGCGTCCAATACAAATCCAGGAACGACTTCCAGTAAAATTTTGGGTTATCAGATTTGACTTGGAAATGAATTTAAAATAGAAAGTATAAGACTTGCTAACTCTCTAAACACAGGACGATGAAACATTGGATAATAATTTAGACAGCAAATTGAATTCTTGCCCGATTCTAGTTATTGATGATGAACAACCTATCCTGGATCTGCTTTCACGAGGTCTTACGAAAAAGGGATATACCGTAGATACAGTTAAAACCGGCGAACAAGGGTTGCAGAAAACAGAAATCAACCAATACAGCCTTATTTTCACTGATATGAAAATGCCCGGTCTTTCCGGGGAACAAGTCCTTCAATATTTAAAATATATTCAAAAAAGTGTGACCCCTGTTGTGGGCATGTCAGGGACACCGTGGCTGCTTGATGATTGTGAATTTGATGCTGTATTGCCCAAACCCTTTTCAATCAAAGAATTGTTAAAAGTCACCAAACAATTTGTTGAATAGATATTATCTTTGTTCTATTCTTTTCATAATTGTTTTAACCAGACACTTTTTTCTTTAATGCCATAAAATTACCAATCAAAACAAGGCTTAACCCGAATACTGATTGTATATTCCATATATATCCTTCTAAAAAGGAAGAAATCATCAATGCCACAACAGGAACAACCATAATTGCATAAGAAGCTTTATCAGCACCTATTTCGCTTATCAGAGTCAAATAACTGCCAAAGCCGAGAATAGAACCAAAGACCGCAAGGTAAAAAAGTGAAAACATATATGATCCTGACAAAGATATGGTAAACTCCTTACCAAAAAAAAGTGCCAGTAAAAAAAGAATAATAACCCCATAAGTCATACCAAAAGCATTTGCCTGGATAATTGGAATTTTCTGTTTTGAATTCCTTGCCGATACAATATTCCCAAAAGATGCCATTAAAACACTTACAAGGCATAGGGACAAGCCCTGCACATTTTTATCAGAAAAATCAAAGGTTTGAATTTCAGGAAGAAATATAAAACTTATGCCGACAATACCAATAATAGCGCCCACCACCATTTGAGGTCTTATGGATGTTTTTAAAAATATTGCTCCGTTAAATATGTTCATAAAAACTATGGAAGAAAAAGTTACTGCCACAACTCCACTTGTTATATAGACTTCCGCAAGATAAACCATCCAATAATTTATGGAAAATAAAAGAAATCCAAAAAGAATTAAAAAAAGATGTTCCTTAAAAGAAAATCTCATATTAAGCCCTTTTATAAGACAAAAGATCATTAAAATACAGGCTGCAAGAGAAAATCTATAAATAATTGAAACAAGAGGATCAACAGATCCAAGTTGATATTTAATGGCAATCCAGGTTGATCCCCATATCAGAATAGTAACTATATACAAAAATTTATTTTTCATTCCATATCCATTCTTTTCATGATCTCTTTTATTTCTGTTTCAAGCTTTTCTTTTTGCTCATGGCTCAGATCAGGTGATGCAAGTTTTTTTTGAAGGTTTAACAAAATCATTTCCTCACGATATTCGTTGCAGGTATATTTATTATTAGAAGAGCTCATATTTTAAAAGCCTCCCGTCAAGCTGCCCAAGTCTTAAATTTTTTTTCCATTCAGGTTTTAAACCAAGAAATTTTATATATTTCGGATCACCAAAATACACATAAGCAGCAGATCCTTTGCATTTTTGTTTTAAAAAATCACCAATGGCTTTATAAAATTTATCAAGATTTTCGCCACTATTAAGCCTTATGCCATAGGGTGGATTGATCACGATTATATGATTATTTAACGGTTCAATATCTTCAAATCTTTTCTCAAGGACCCTGACATTATTCCCATAATGAATGCCCATTAAATTTGTTTTTGCTGCATTAACAGCATCTATTGAAATATCGCTTCCGGAAATCATGCCCTGTTTGGTCTCTTTGATCCCGGCATCAGCTTCTGCTTTGACTTTTTCCCAAATAGAGCCATTAAAATCCGGCAGCATCTTAAAACCAAAGTTTCTACGAAAAATTCCACAGGGAATATTGCACGATAGCATTAAAGCTTCGCATAAAAGAGTGCCTGAACCACACATGGGGTCATATAAAGGTCTTGTCCCATCAAAACCTGACATTTTTATGATTGCACCTGCAATAATCTCCTGCATGGGAGCTAAAACGGTCTTTTCCCGATATCCCCGTTTATGCATGGCACCTCCTGATACATCAACACTTATGGTGGCAATATCTTTTCTAATATGGAGATTCACCAGAAAATCAGGGCTATCCTTATCAACATTGGGACGTCTACCTGTCATATCCCGGAAATAATCGGCAATGGCATCTTTTACTCTGAGTCCTGCATATTGGGAATGATTAACTTCACTGTCAGATACATTACTTACAATGGCAAAGGTGTTTTTATTTGTAATAAAATCAAGCCATTTTATGGTTTTGGTGTTTTTATAGATAGCGCCGCTATCAGGGCAGTCAAATATTTTAAGGGGTGCTAAAATCCTTGAAACCATTCTTGACAAATATACAATTTTATATAAGGTTTTCTGATCAGCCTTAAATTTTATACCCATATATACAGGGTCAATATTTTCAGCGCCTAATTCTTTAAGTTCCACTACTGCCAGATCTTTAACACTCTCAGAAACCTGGGCAAAATATCTTGAATCTTTTTCATAATCATATACCAGGGCATTTTCTCTTCTTTCTCTTCCCTTACCCTTTTGTAGAATAACTTTTGATTTTTGTTTTTGTTTTTTTACCAATTTATTTACCTGTTATAGGATCCTATTGCCAATATATCTGCAATATTTGCCTTCTTGTTTTTAAAAGGCTTAATTTTGGCAACAGGACAAGTCATAATAGTTGAAATACCTGGGCCATGACCTGCAAGCTTGCAATCGCTGTGAACAACTATTCCAATACTGATTGCGCCCTGTAAAAACGATCTGCCATAGGAATTATCATGATCCATAAGAGCTACAAGATCACCAAACCGCATTTGATCAAGACCATACTTCTCAACTGTTGCAGGATCACTTGTCATTACATCATAATCCCCTGCACCAACGTGTACAGCTCCCACTCCCGAGCCCATACATTGAGCAGGGATTATGGTTGTTACCGCTATTTTGAGTTCTCCATTTCCTGTTTCTTTTATATTTAATTTATTCAATAATTCAGGATCAAGATTAAAAAGTTTTATATCAGGATAATCAAGGAGTTTAAGCCCCTGACCCTTTGCTCGTATTCTGATTTTGTCTTCATAACTTAAATTTTCAAGGCTTGCATGATCAAAATCAACCAGAATATGTTCAGATCCGCCATGGTGACCTGTTACAATACCAATTGCACCCTTTGCTTCCCCTGATAAAACTTTTGCTTCATTTCCAATGCAGGCATAAAGTTGCAAAGAGTCATTGGGAAAATCCATTGGGTTTGAGGCATTACCAGTGCAACTGACACCAGGCTCTATATGATCGCCTTCAAGACCAAATGCAGAATCACCAACCTTTACATTTAAAGTTATCCCCCCAATACCGGGAAGCAAAAACGGCTCTCCCTTGTGGTCAACCTTCCACCCCCGCCTCATCCTGGGAGGTCCTGGTTTGCATTCAAGAAAAAATTCTATAAGTTTTTTTTCATTTGTTTTAAGCATGATTATCTCCAGATATATTTGATAATAAATTATTTAGTTTTTAAGCTTTAAAAGAAAAGGCAACCCTGTAAGCCCGATTATACCGCATATAACATACATATACTGCAATCCAACAATATCTCCTAAAAATCCTACGATCATAATTGCAACTGCCCTTGAAAAAAAAGCAACCATCATAAAAAGCCCATTGGCAGAAGAAGGGTTTCCCTTTGCATTTTCCTGAATAATTGCCAATAATACAGGAGTTACAGCTATGATTGTAAAGCCTGAAACAGATAACATTACAATCTGAATCAAACCTGATGTAAACAAAAACAAAATCAAAGCAACAGGAGCAATTAAGATTGCCCATAATAGAACTTTTTTTCTACCCATTAAATCACTTAAGGTGCCTGAACATAAAACTCCTGCGATCCCAAATGTTTCATAAAGGGCAAGCCCTGCCCCTGCAAGAAAAATATTTCCGGTCTGGCTGTTAATATAAACAGGCAGGAAAATACCCATGGCAGAATGCATGAATGATCTTGAAATCAATATCCCGGAAACCGGATAGAATACATGTTTTATCTCTTTGACAACAGACATGATAGTAATTTTCTCAAGAGAAGTTTCCCTTTTTTCCAATGGAGGAAGAATAAAATGTAAAAGCAGAGAAGTCATAATAGCAAGTAATGCTACAGGATAAAAGGTTTCAAGACTTAAAACGGAAATCAGACCTACTGCTATAATTGGTCCCAAAGCCCTTGCTGTTTCACCCCCTGCCATATAAAAACTCATGCCCCTTCCTTTTTTCGAACCGGATGCCTCTGCAGTTAAAACAGGTGCAGGAACATGATATAAGGCAACACTTGTCCCGGCAATAAACAAGAGAACAAGCAGCATATAAAAAGAATTCACAACTCCGATCAAACACATGGGAATTGCAGTCATGGAAGGAGCAAGAACAATTAACCATCTTTCAAGCCTGTGCCTGTCAACAAACACACCCATAAAAGGATTTAATACAGAGGGAAGCTGAAGCACTGTTGAAAGAATACCTGCCCTGCCAAGTGACAATGAAAGCTTTTCAATGATAAGAGGAAGCAGGGGAGGAAAAATTGACGTATAGATATCATGAACAAAATGGGACAAAGAAAGCACTGCTACATTTAAAGTATGAAACTCTTTATTTTCCATTATTATTTATCCTGTTATTTCAGTTTATTATTTCCTATTTTTTCCTGATGGTACCAAATTGGAAAAAACCTTGGAAACGGTGATGTTTATCACAAGGTCAGCAAGGGGATCAAGGGGAGTAGGATCAATATTTAAGATTACAAGTTTTGCATTATTATTCTTTGCAATCAAGGGCAGACCTGCCGCAGGCTGAACCACAAGAGAGCTGCCAGCAGCAATAAAAAGGTCTGCTTCTAAAGAAACTTTTTCAGCTTGTCTTAAAATATTCTGGTCAAGGGCCTCGCCAAAAAAAATAACATCGGGTCTGATCAAAGAACCGCATTTGCTACATTGAGGAGGCAAATGCTTTTTTAAAAGTTTATTTACCTGGTCCAGATTAAACTTTGCATAGCACTCAAGGCAGGAAAAAGCCCTTGTTGTGCCATGGAGTTCTAAAATATTTTTTGATCCTGCTTCTTTATGCAATCCGTCAATATTTTGTGTGATTATTGATTTTACCTTGCCTGTTTTCTCCAATTTTGCAATACTTTTATGGGCAATATTTGGTTTTGCCGCATCCAATGCCGTTGACCTCAGTTCTTTAAAAAAATTCCAATAATATGATGGGTCTTTAAGAAAATACTTTATATTTGCATATTTATCAGGGTCATATTTATTCCAGCAGCCATCCTTGCCTCTATAGGTAGGGATACCGCTTTCAGCAGACACTCCAGCCCCGGTAAAGATTACTATATTATTTGAGTTATCAACCCATTGATTTAATTTTTCTAATTTCTCAGCTAATTCCATGATCTATTTATATATGATTAAATATATAAGGACAATAGATGGACAAAGAATTTATAAACTTAAAACTTCGTCCATACTTCCTGAACGATAGCCCTGCAAATCAAGGGAAATATATTTAAATCCCAGGCTTTTAAATTTTCTTACAATATTATTGTTGTTTGACATAATTATATGCATTTCACTTTCACCAACTTCTATTCTAGCCATATCACCATGAACACGTACTCTTGAATCATGAATACCAGACTTAAATAAAAAATCCTCAGCCTGTTCAATCAATATTAATTTTTTTACATCTATATCAGTGCCATAGGGTATTCTTGAAGCAAGGCAGGTCGTTGACGGCATATTATAATTTGAAAGGCCTATAAATTCTGCAATCTTTGGAATATCTGGTTTGCCTATACCTGCAATCTGCAATGGGAAAAAGGCACCTCTTTTTTTTAATGCTGAAATACCAGGTCTGTGCTCATTCTGGTCAGACAAATTCACTCCGTAGGCAATATCTTTAATTTTATATTCCTTTGCAAGCTTCTCCATAATATCCATTTCTTTTTTTTTACAATAAAAGCAACGATCTTGTGTATTTTTAGCAAAGGGTGGGCTGGCGAGCTTTGTCTGATGTATAATTCTATGATTAATCCCAATTTCCTTTGCAATTTTTTCAGCAAATTTTAAATCTTTTTCAGGGAAGACTTCCGAGTCAATGGTAATGGCAACTGCCCTGTCTTTTAACACATCAAAAGCAGATTTTGCAACAAGGCTTGAGTCAATACCGCCTGAAAATGCTATGATCAATGATTGCTTTTTTTTAATAATATTTATTAATTGATCTAATTTATCCATTTATTTTAAATACAACACATTATTCTTTGAAGCAATACTTGCTCCGGCAATTCAACCAGATATTTATTGACCATCACAGAAAAACGCGATATTATAAATAACACTATCGCCTTACATAATTATTTTACAATAATTTTTCACGTATAGGTTTAAATTTTGAATAAAGCACTCAACCCTACAATTCTTGTTGTTGATGATTCTAAATTTGTGCGAATAACTGTTCAAAAAACGCTTGAGGAAAAAAATCTCAGCGTATTTACTGCAACAGACGGCAAAGAAGCTCTTAAATTTCTTACATCTGCCAACAGCCCTGCCATTGATATTGTACTTACAGATTTAAATATGCCTAATATGGATGGTGCCGAGTTATGCACGGCAATACGTAGAAATAACAAGCTCAAATCAACCCCTGTAATTTTTCTTACATCCCAAACCGGACAGGAAACCGAAAGTAAACTCTTTCGGCTTGGTGCTACTGATTTCCTGATAAAACCTTTTATAAATGAATTGCTTATTGCCCGCATTCTTATCCACCTTAAAAGTCAGATGTCAAAAAGTTATCTCCAGGGCGAAATAAACAAGCAGACTGTGCACCTGAGACATTCCAAAGAGGAAGCCGAGGCTGCGAATATCGCCAAAAGTGAATTCCTTGCAAATATGAGCCACGAGATACGTACTCCCATGAATGGTGTCATAGGCATGGCTGACTTGCTCCTTGAAACGCAGCTTGATTCTGAACAACAAGATTTTGCAGAATCAATTAAAAAAAGTGCTGAGGCTTTATTAACAATAATCAATGATATTCTTGATTTTTCTAAAATAGAAGCAGGAAAACTTGAGCTTGAATCCATTGATTTGGATTTGAGAAAAATGCTCCATGATATCGGTCAACTCATGGCAACAAAAGCTCAGGAAAAAAATATTGATTTTATTTGTTCCATAGATAATAATGTCCCGAATTTTTTAAAAGGCGACCCTGGAAGGCTTAGACAAATACTGATTAATCTTTCCGGAAACGGGATTAAATTTGTTGAAAAAGGAGAAATTAATATCAAAGTTTCCCTTGACCACGAAACTGATTCTGACGCATTAATAAAATTTGAGGTTAAGGACACAGGAATTGGAATCTCAAAATCCCAGCAGGAAAAATTATTTAAATCATTTTCCCAGGCTGACACTTCCACAACACGAAAATACGGAGGCACCGGATTAGGTTTAACCATCTCAAAACAATTATCAAAATTAATGGGTGGAAAAATTGGTGTTGAAAGTAAAGTGAATAAAGGATCTAATTTCTGGTTTACCGCAAAATTAAAAAAATCTTCACCTGATACTAATTATGTGATTGGAAAATATTATTTTGAAAAATTAAAAGACTTAAAAATCCTGATTGTTGAAAGAAATAAATCCAGCAGAGATACTCTGAGTCAAATTCTTAAACCCTGCGGTTGCGAGTGTAAACAAGTTGCAAACACCTCTGATGCTCAAAAACTTATATTAAAGGCAGTCAATGACAAAGCCCCTTATAATTCAATATTTATTGACATGAAAACAGATAGGCGAAATATTGAATCAGGCTCCCTTGCAAAAACAATCAAATCAAACCATGAAACTAAAGCCACCCACCTTGTACTATTAAATTACCCCATGGAAAGACTCAAGCTATCCTTATTAAAAAAAAGCGGGTTTGATGATCAGATATCAAAACCTATCTATGATTTACAGGTTTTTGAATGTTTAAAAGATAAATACACAGTCAATTTGAAACCTAAAAATATTAAAACAAGATTTGGTATTGAAGAAAAAGATCTTAAAAGCCTTGGTGCAGGGACTAAACTCAATATCCTTTTAGCTGAAGACAATAAAATGAACCAGAAAGTTGCAACTAATATGCTCAAAAAAATCGGCCATTCTTTCCAGATAGCTGAAAACGGTAAAAAAGCAGTAGAAGAATTTAAAAAGAATAATTATGACCTTATCTTAATGGATGGACAAATGCCTGTCATGGATGGGTTTGAAGCAACAAAACAAATAAGGGAAATTGAAAACAACTCAAACAGCCCAAAACATATTCATATTATTGCCTTGACTGCAAATGCCATGAAAGGAGACAGAGAGCGATTTCTTGCTGCCGGAATGGATGATTATCTTACAAAGCCTGTTAAAAAAGATGCCCTTGCCAAAGCAATTGCAGTTGTATCTAAACCTGATATTAAACAGGAAATTGAAAAAGATGAAATAATAGACCTCAATGAATTAATACAGATAATGAACAATAATAAAACCCTTATCAAAGAATGTTTTGATGGCTTTATTCAACGCTATTCAGGAGAAATAGCTCAAATTGATAATGCAATAAAAAATGCAGACAATAAAAACGCCTTAAGTCTTATTGAAAATTTTCGAGATTGGGTGAAAAACCTTGCATCCAAGCCTATTATGGATGCAGCTTTTTCCCTTGAAAGAGCCTTAAAAAAAGGCGATACAGAACAAGTCAATACACAATTTGACCTTTTGAAAAAAAGAGGTGATGATTTACAGGATTTTATTATCAGATATTCCATTAAAAACCTATTTATGAAATTTTTAATTGTGGATGATGAATTTGTAAGCCGTAAAAAAACAGATAAAATTTTATCTAAATATGGTGAATGCGATATGGCATTAAATGGATTAGAGGCACTTAATGCTGTGTATCGAGCATATAAAGCCAATGGTCCTTACAGCCTGATTTTTTTAGATATAAATATGCCGGGGCTAAACGGAGTTGAAGTAGTGGAAAAAATCAGAACCTGGGAAGAATTGAAAAAAATACCTATAAAAGACCGCGCAAAAGTAATCATGCTTTCCGCAGATGATTCTGAACAGGCAAAAGCCTCCTCTTATATAAAAAAATGTGATGCCTACATAGTTAAACCTATAAACAAAGCCAAAATTGCAAAAGCCTTTAGCAAAGTCGGATATATTTAGCTAAGATTTATCAAAAGGCAAGTGTGTCGCGCCCGATATTTTTTATCATATAGTTCTGACTTCTCAATAATTGTTCACACATTTCTTTGTCTTTATTGCTCAAATGCTGATTTTCATATGAAATCATTTCCGGTCTGAGCTTATCAAAGTCTATGGTTTTTATTATTTCAAAATCATACCCTTCTGTATCTATTTGTAGAAGGTTTAACCTATTGATATTATATTTTTCAACAATATTACCAAGTGTTGCGCAGCAAACATTCTCATAAGTGATATAATCAGAAGTATTCCGAGGTAATTTAATCCCTTCCCGCTTTGCTCTGCCAGCTACATAATTTCTTTTTATTTGATATTCAATGGTTTTTTTATTAAATGAGGCAAGACCCGTAGCCCAACGAGATTCAGATATTGAAATTTTATATAATTTTTTTATTCCTGGTTTTTTGCCAATTGCAACATTTTCAAGAAAAATTTGTCTCTCTATTTTATATATTTTTTTTAACTGATTTTCAAATACGATTTTCTGGGGTTCGACAATTATTCCTCGCCATCTGTATTTTTTTACAAACTTGAAAATCGGATCTTTGCTATATCCATCATTTCCACCAATTTGTATAAAAAAGAAATCTTTTTTATTTTTTGCCAATTCATCTATGGCAAATTGAAGGGTATTTTTCTTTGGAGTAAAAAAAAATTTATAATATAATCTTACAAAACCAAAGTCCATACTTATGATTTGCAATTTTACCTGTCTTAAGAATTTTTTAAATTTCATATTTTTTATTTTTAATATTTTTGCAAGGCAGAGCTAAATTATATGGTCTAAACTGTTTTTCTATCAATTTAGGTGGGTTGTGTCAACTCAAAATAAGCATATCCAGCAATTCTCGGTCAATATATATGAACAAAGCAGATACCCGCTCCAGAAGTCTTACCTGTATACATAATCTTATAGACAACCCAATTGTAACCAACCTTTACAGACCGTCTCAATTAATAAAGAGATTATATATATTGACAAATTTTTATATTTTACAAACCATACTGGATATAAAATATAATCATGGCAGATACATATATTATTTCGTTATAAAACAACAATGTCATATTGTCTTTCAGGGTATAAGATCGGGTAA
>Ga0256845_1000631_pt1 | contig 32343 bp, 23 predicted proteins | sample RiftiametaG_FD_189101 | JGI IMG/M metagenome (GOLD analysis project Ga0256845, IMG submission 189101) | Tube worm associated microbial communities from hydrothermal vent at the East Pacific Rise, Pacific Ocean - Riftia | ecosystem: Host-associated > Annelida > Integument > Unclassified ...
TATCAAAATCTCTCTTTTTAACAAAAAAAGATCGATATTTTCCGGTTTTGAAATTTATAGGATTCAATCCGTAATTCATTTCACCCGTTTCCATAAAAATTACAACTTTAAAAGGTAATTGTTGTTCCAGATACATCTTTTCCGCAAAAAGATAATAGAAAGACGGAAATAATATACCTACCCTGTCCATATCAATAAATTTCTTTTCCCTTAAAAAGAATATCGCACCGCCGACCTCTTTATCGCATAGGTGCAAGGTTCCGCATCTTCTGCAGGTCCTTTTGGTATTTGGTGCAAGAACCGCTATTCCTCTCGCAATGAATCGGCTGACAAGTTCATTGTAATATCTTCTGTTTTGAAATTGAGGAGGATACAGAATAACGGCAGGGATCTTATCCTTTTTAACTTCCGGAGTTTTAAATGTCCCGATTATCGGAAAACCGTCAAGAGATTTGAACTCAACACCGTGGTAAGGGATGGAGTTTTTAAATTTTCCTTCCGAATTACTCTTAATTCCGAAAACGTCAGAGAAAAAGTCTGTCACTTCAGAAATTGTTTCCGGCATCTCATCAAAAACAAATGTACCGTGGGCAAAGATTGAAAATTTATTCTTTTTATCTTTAATAAATTTACCTTTGGATCCGGAATTTAATGACCTTTTCAACAACTCTTCCATGATCAGATGATGGTGAGCCGGCTGACCCGGTTTTTCATCATAAACCGATGTTACGGTGAAAATTGATAACCTGGTATTTTTTGTGATCCACTTCCTTGAATCTTCACTTATTACCGGACCGGAAAGCATTACATCTGCAATCACATTGGATTTATTTTTTATAGCCATAAGACCAGTATCAACTGAAAAACTTGATGTAATAATACCTATTCTTGAACTGTCAACATACTTTAACTTTTCCAAATAATCTACCGTATCCCTCAGATCGGATATCCTGTTAAAATTGAGATTCGGTCTTTGTCTCGGAAAATCCGGTGCGATAACAACAATACCCTTTTTTACAAAAGAAGGAAATAATTTCAAAAAATCATCTCTGTTTCCCCATAATTGATGAAGTGCTGCAACCGCCGGATATCTTCCTTCGGTTTTTTTCGGTTTCAGGATATATGCATGCAGAGGGAAACCATCCCTTGCTTTAAACTCAACTTCCGAAATTTCCCATCTGTTTATAAAGCCGTGAGTCATTAAAAAAAAAATGAGTATCAGCATTGCCAGCATTAAAAAAAACAGTAGAATAGATTTTTTCTTAAGTTTCATTTTTGAAAATATCCGAGAGATTCCAGTTTCTTCTTCTCTTCTTCGGATAATGTCAATTTCTTTCCGGTTTTTCTTTCGGAATTTATCTTGATAATCTTTTTTAATGAGATAAAAACTTTTTTAAATCCGCCAAAGATCTTCCCGTACATTTTACCCTTTACCGGAAATAATTCGGAATAATCCTTTTTTATATTATAAACGGCTATTTCCGATTCTTCCGGAGGCTCTCCGTATTCAGAGAAAAAACTCAAATTTTTATCGGAAAATTTATAATTACAAATTAGTTTAAAATTATCTTTTATAATAGCAAACTTCGGCGGAATCTCTTTTACAAGCCGTGTTATAGTTGTAGATGAAAAAAGCAATTCTCTTTCAAATTTATCTCCTTTTACAAGAGGCATTAAAGTAGTCCCGTCAATATTTTCTATCTGATTTATATTGAAAAAATCATAAACTGTGGGCAAAACATCTATCAGCCCAACATTAGTATCAACAATCTTACCCTTAAACTTATTTGCAGGAAACTTTATCATAAAAGGTACTTTAATAACATCATTATACACAGAATGACCGTGGGACCATCCCTTATGCTCAAAAAACTCCTCACCGTGATCCGATACAAAAACGATCATTGAATCTTCGTATATCCCCTTCTCTTTTAAATACGATAGGAACTTACCGAAATATGTATCGAAAGCCAGAATCTCCGCTTCATAGAGCTCTTCCATAGCATTTCTCTCATCTTTCGAAATACCGTTTCTATACTGCTTTTTATAAAAATATGTATCAAGATTTTTATATTTGGGATCTTTATCTATCATATAAAGGAATTTTGTAGGAGGATCATAAGGAGAGTGAATCTGATATGTGTGAAGAAACATAAATAGCGATGGTATATTAGTATTATTCAAGAAATCAATAGTTTTTTTGAATAGTTTTTTCCCACCCAGATTATCCTTAGGGAATGAATAGACATTAAAAAAGTCAAAACCTCTTGAAAAACCGTATTTTCCCTTCATCCAGAGACCGGAATTAAGATTGAATGTAAAAAACTTTTCCCTAAGCCCTCCGGTTAAGACATTGATCTCCTTATCAAGTCCGAAATCTTTTGTTGCTCTGTGATTGAACTCATAGAGAGAAGTAAAAAAACTCATAAATGAAGCAAGCGTCCAGTTACTCTGTGCAAAAGTATTTGAAAAAACCACACTGTCCTTTTTCAGTTTGGAAATGTTTGGGGTTAATTTCACACCGTTTCGAATTCTTCCGATCATATCCGATCTTAATGTATCGAGTGCAATAACAAATACATATCTCCTTTCAGATCTCTTTTTTATAGTGTAAACGACAGGTGAATTCAGAGCAATAATACCATCTCCGGATAGACGGACTTCGATCTTATCCTCTTTATTGAAGCTCATCTCTTTTGAAAAAGAGTGATAATATGAATCGGAATAGTATCTTTTTAAGGTAATTCCTACCTCTTTTCTCTTCAGAACCACCTTTGTCTCAACCTTTTTACCGTTAAGGCTTTTAACATTCAGTGTGAAAAACAATCCGGCTCTTCCCTTCCTTTCCGGCTTAAAACTCAGAAAAAATTTCCCTGAAAATTTAAATACCTGTGCATTGGGAATATCTTCGGTAACAATACTTTCCGTTTCGATATCTTTCTCTGTCTTTAACAAAAGTTCGTTTCCTTCAGAAACTGAAAATCTTAATCTTTTCAGATCACTGTTCCCCTTAAAAAAAAAGAGGAAAAGCATACCGATTATAATAATTGCAGCTATTGGATATACATATATTTTTTTCATATTATTCACTGTATTTCAATAAAAATATTTCACTTAATTCTATAAACAGAGCATATAATATCTTTATGCTATTACAGGATTTATAATACTAAAAACTCAAAAGGATTTCAATAACATTTGGTGAACATATAACAGTCATCTGACTTATTTGTACAATTTTAACGGTAATATCTTATCCTTCTCAAGTTGAATGATTATCCTTTCCGGTAATAATTTTCTCATCAGCTTTTCTCTGCTATGTCTGACATACCTTACATTAAGATGAATCCTGTCATTAATAAAATAACCTTTATCGAGATATACAATATTATCGAAATATCCTCTTAAAATATGGGAGAGTCCTCTTTCGGATATCTGACTTTTAAAATATTTCCAGTTAAGAAACAATACTCTCTGTTTTTTACAGATAGGTGGAGATATTATTAACAGTTCTATTCGCCTCTTTTTTAGAAAATTGTATAATTTTTTCATATATTGAATAGATATCTCTGAGAATACCGGCGATATCTTTTTGCTGCTCTTATTTGAAAAATCAATCTGGGGAACCGGTGAAAGCTTGAATATAGGAAATAATGCTAAATGTGAAAGTATATTGCCGTTTATTTTCTTTTTCATTAAAGAAGTTAAATATTTAAGATTACCGAATGTATAGAATGGTTTTAAAAAATTATTGTATGTTAATTTTCTGTTAAAATCATGGCTGAGTATAAATGGTGCACTCATAAGAATCACATATTTTATATTCGGATTTTTTTTAATTGCATTTACCGCAAGGATATAATGTCCCGCCATTAGAATTGCACCGTTTACAGCCAAAGAATTGGGCATAACAACAGGAAATATCTGTCTTGCTACACTGTCACCAAGTATTAAAACATTGGAAGCTATTTTTCGTTTACTCTTTTTTACAGCCATAAGAGAAACATTATAGGAGATATTTTTTGAAAAATATTTTGAATCTATAATTAACCGGGAAATAACATTAAGAAAAATAAATCCGGTTAAAATAAATAAAAGTGATTTTCTGATTAATTTGCCCATGTTAAAATTGAAAATATATAAATTGTTCTATTTTAAAACTTCCAAGATATATAATAAGAAATATAAGAGAAAAATATGCAATCCATCTGAACCATACAGGGCTTTTATTAAGAAAATTTCCGATATTTTGAACCGACTGAATTTTCTGAACCAGAAAAAGAACTCCTATTCCGATAAATACGGAATAAAAACAGAAAGGGGTAATTCCAATTCTCTTTATTACGACTTCAAGCGGCTTCAAATCTGAGAATATTATCAATCGTCCGAAAAATTCCCCAAGGAATCCCCAGGTTCCGTTAAAAATATTTCCGATTATATAGAATGCATCACTTATAGAATTGGCTCTGAAAAATATCCATGAAAAATTTATAAGAGAAAAAGTAACAAAAATTCTAAATGAATTATAGAGAAAGGGAACTTCATTTAAAGATAACTTTCGGACAATCCTCTTTCTTATTTTTCGTGTTATCCTGCTGAAAATCATAAAAAAACCGAGCACTGAGCCCCATAAAACAAAAGTCCAGCTTGCTCCGTGCCATAAACCGCCCAAAAGCATTGTGACAAAAATCCCTCCGATGTAAGCTAAAGTTTCATCTTTAATATGTCTCAACTTTAACTTCTCAAACCTCCTTAAAAAAGCATATGAAACGGGAAGAAAAAGATAATCTCTCAACCATACGGAGAGAGAAATATGCCACCTCCTCCAGAATTCGGATATGGATTTAGCATGATACGGTCTATCGAAATTTTTCATCAGATCGATTCCGAGAGTTCTTGCCGCACCGATAGCAATATCCGAATATCCGGAAAAGTCGCAATAGATCTGAAAAGCAAAAAGAAAAGTGGCTAAAAGAAAATATATCCCGTCATCATACCTATGAACATTATTATAGATCCTGTTCACAATTTCAGCCGCATTATCGGCAATAACAATTTTTTTAAAAAAACCCCATAGCATCAATCTTAAACCACTGACGATGCGATCATAATTGAATATAATTTTTTTATATATTTGGGGTAAAAGATTTACGGATTTTTCAATTGGACCCGCTACCAACTGAGGGAAAAAAGAGACATAAACAGCAAAGTGACCCAGATCAACATCATCTGTATAGACTCCCCGATATACATCTATTACATAACTTAAAGCCTGAAAAGTATAAAATGAGATTCCTACCGGAAGTATAAGTTTTATATTAATACCTGTGAAAATATGATTTTCGGGAAAAATGGAATTAATTGTGGAGATAAAAAAATTACTGTATTTGAAAATAAAAAGGATAGAAAGAGAAGCGGATACGGAAAAGATCAAAATTCTCTTTTTTTTCTTTCGATTTTGTACTCTTTTTATTCCTTCGCCGGAAAAATATGTGATAAGTGTTGTCAATATTATAAGCAGAATATACTCGGGTTTCCATGCCATATAAAAGATATAACTTGAGAGCAATAGAAATATCCATCTCAGTCTATGTGGAATTAAATAATAAGAAAAAAAAACAATTGAAAAAAACAGAATAAATTCAAAACTGTTAAAACTCATATCCGATTAACTAAAAGAGATCCTCAACCTCATTTATTGTCAATATATCCGAGTGTTTTCAACTTTTCCATCTCTTTCTTGTTGGAAGTATAGTTAACGATATCTTTTTTAAACTTTCTGCATACTTTATAAAACTTGATGAATCTGCTTCTTAATTTATTGGCTTTCACTATATTTGTTTTAAAAATATTATTTTTCTGCTCCGGATCTTTTTTCAAATCAAAAAACATAAGTTTAAACATTCTCTTTTGTCCTGGAAGAGATTTAATAAAAGAATAGTTACCGTTAATCACTGAGTATGCTTCAAAGCCGTCAACATTCGGACTGACAATTCTTTTCTTAAAAAGATGAGAAAAAATAAACCTGTTATTAGTTTTCTCCTTTTCACCGTTTTCAAGTATTTTCAGCAGACTGACACCCTCATTGGCACTATCCTTTTTCAGACCGATAAAATCCCTTAAAGTAGGAAGAATGTCTATTGTGGAAACATTTTGCTCCGCACTACCCTTTTTAAAATAATTTTTTTTATCTCCGGAATAGTAAAAGAACATAGGAACTTTCGTTACTTCTTTATATAATGAATAACCATGGCCCCATCTTCCGTGATCCCATAACTCTTCTCCGTGATCAGCTGTCATGATAACAAGAGTATTCTTCTTCCATTTGAAATGTTCAAACAGTTCTTTTATCCTTCTGTCAACATAGTTAATTTCACCATCATAAAAAAGAGTTTCATTCTTTATCTTCTTTTTTATATTGAATTCTCCACTATCTTTAACAGATATTTTTGCAATCTCCTTTCCCATCAGCCAATCGCTATTTTCATGATTCGGTTGATGAACATCCATATAATGAATATATACAAAATATTTTCCGCTCTTTTTTATCTCTTTGGAATGATTCAGTACTATTTCATTTAAATGTTTCCCTCTTTTATAGTTAAATGTATAAAATTTATCAAAACCCTGATCAAACCCCTCTTTCTTACCTATATTCACATTATCGGCAAATCCGAAAGTTGCATAGCCCTTATCTTTAAAAGATTCACCGAGAGTAACAATTTCCTTAGGAATTCTATTCAATTTTATTCTATAATCGGGATTATTTTTATTAAACATCATTGTCGCCAACATATTCAGAATTACCCTGTGCTGAAAAGGATAGAGAGATGTAAATATTGAAGCTGTAGCGGGAGCAGTCCATGAAGATGCGGAATAAGTATTGTTAAAAACAACTCCCTCTTTAGCAAGTTCGTTTAGGAACGGGGCTGTATTTTCACTATATCCGTAAAACGGGAGATGATCGGATCTTAAAGTATCGATAACTATAAAAACCACATTAGGTAATTCATCAAGTTTTTTTGTTCTGCTTCCCGTGCAAGAAGAGAGAAAAATAAATGATATGGATAAAATATAAATTACTATTTTTTTCATAGGAATCTCCGAGTAAATTATAGTTAATAGTACTAAATATTATGTAAAGTGTCAACTTGAGAAGTAAGCATTTCGAGTGGAAATACTAATAAAAAAACTAAAAAACCATCATAATCAATCAATAAAATCTTACTATTTTCTTCCTGATCTGACAAGAAGTTTCCAAAATAGTTTATTGTAACTTACAGCCCATTTATGGCTTGTCGGAGGAAGATCCTTTAAAAGAACCGTTTTATATCCCGATTTTTTATATACTTTATATGATTCGGAGCACAACTCTTTCAGATTTTTATAATCCCCCCTTGTATAACAGAAAACAACTCCGAATTTAACATGCCCTTTAGAAGGATATAAAATTTTTCCATCCTCGCTTATATAAGCCTGAGAGTGAGATAAAATTGCTCTATACCTTTCAGGATGCCTGTTTGCAAGGTGGTGTGAAAGAACGGCTCCCGCTGAAATTCCTGCAAGATATATACTGTCTTTATCAATATTATAACTCTTTGAAACAACGGATATGATTTTTTCTATCCCGTCTATCTCTTTATGAAAAGGTGACCAGCCCGTTGCTTTAACATTTAAAAATTTAAATGAATAAAATGGCTCGGGAATTAAAAGTGCAATTTTTCTGACTCTGCAAAAACTTATAAGTCCGGTCTCTTCAACGGGACTTCCCGTATACCCTTTTAGAACATCCATCTTCTTAAACTCTTTTGACATTACTCCGTGAAAATATACAATCATCGGAACAGGATTTCTGTCAGCAGGCATAAAGAGTCTGAAACTCCTTTTGTTTCCCAACTTATCAATAATTTTTTTAGGTGTTTTTAATATCCTGTATTTATCAATTTTCTTATTACAGGAAGTAATTGTGAAAAAGGCGACTATAAGAATTATATAAAAAATTAGATTTATCTCTCTATATTTTCTCATTTTTCACTTTATTATTCTTTTTTATTCTCAGCAAAATCGACTCTTCCGGCATATCAACTCTAACTGAAATATCATTTCTATTATTATTCTTTAAATCCGATAATACCTCTTTTTTAGAATTTTTATCATAAAATAGTGCCGGAGGGTTCCATTTCATCTGTTTTAGAATTTTTCCCTTTCCTTTATCGTTGGAAAAGACAGTAACTTTCCACTCCTTAGACTTTGTAAATTTGAATTTTGAAGGAGCTTTCGGATTAAATATAATTTTTTTCTTGGGATTTCTAACATTAATAAACAATTTATACCCTTCAACTGTTTTTAATCTTTCCAGATAGAGATCATCATCAGGATCAAAATAATCGAGTTTTTTACCATTTTTAACACTCCATGCCGATTTCATTCCAATTCTGAAAAGGAATCCGATTGAATGGAAACTTTCCATACTCTTCAACATTTTTTTTCGCCGTTTTCCATATGCTCTTTCGTTAATAACTATTCTATCTACATTTAACGCCTGAAGAAGATTAATGGTATGATCCGATGGAAAATTAATTAACTCTCTCTCAAGTTGAGACTGTAAAGGCGGACGAAGACCTGAAACACCGTTAATTGTCTTATGCCAGAAAAAAGTAGCTGATGCCATTGCCCTGAGATCGGTATGTATCTCAAAGGGGAGCTCTGCAACAATATGATTATTTGTGACAGCATCAAGCCGTTTATAAAACCGTTTGGAATATTTTTCAATTGCTATGTCACTCTTTTCAATTGATTGAGTCTCAAACAGTATAAAAAATATTATTATAAAAGCAAAAAGAACATTTTTCCTGTTCCTTTTTAAAAAATCCCTCATCATGAACGCAGCCATAACAGCAACTGTAAATATTGCAAATAGAGCAAATCTGTGTGGATTACGTGTCGCTTGCAAAGGAGGAAATATATACCAGAAAAGAGAAAACGGAAGAGGAATTTTTACAGTAAGACCCGGAATATATGGACCTAAAGACAATATTACCATAAACAAACCGGTCAGCCTGAGACTCTTCAACCATTTTGGAAATTTTTTATAAAAGAAACTTAATAGAAAGAATATCAAAGCAATCATTCCGGGAAACATATAATTTTCAACTATTCCGTCTCTCGTTCCCTTTGGAAAGATCCTGATAATTTTTCCATATAAAAAATTCTCATCAGGAACGGTCAGCCAGCTGTTCAACGGACCTGTATAGTTAACCTGATCCTGTAATGTTCTTATCATTCCGATATCAGATCCTGCTTCTCTGTACTTTAAAAAAAGCGGGATCATAAACAGCCATATAAGAAATACGGTTAAAGACCATTTAAAGATCTTTTTGAAAGAAAAAAGTTGTTTTTCATAAAAATACCAGATCAGATTGAACAACCCGATAAACAGCGTCATGAATATACCGAGATAGATATTTGATAAAAAAGTCCAAAGAAAAAGAATGAAAAAAAAGATTAAATATTTTTTCTTAGGGTTATTCCAAAATTTAACATTCAGATAGAATATCAGAGGAATAAAAAAAACAGCAAGCATATGAAATCTGCCGAGTGAAAACTCTTTCATACTCCATGGATATAGAGCAAATAGAAGTGTTCCTATCAATGACCCGACTCTTGAACCTGTCCATTTTTTTAATATCAGGAAAAGAATGATCATTGTCAAAAACACCATTATCAGGGATAAAAGATTAACAATTAGAACAGGATTATCGGAAATTAACCTCAGAGGAAAAACAAATGGAGTTAATCCTATCATATTTTCCGAAAAAGCAAGTACATTTTTATACGGAATCATTGCATTTCCCGACCAGTATCCGCTGAAACCCAATGTCTCCAACACTCTGCAATTCCATAAAACTATCCACGAATAAAAATTAGGAACTCCGCGAAAGAGAGAAAAAGCCAGATCGCTTAACATCCAGAATCGGTTGAGTAATAGAGCAACTGCCAAGAAAATGATAGATATTAGATCAGGGAAAAAATTTTTTATGTTTTTAAATACTCTGTTTTCATCACTCATTATATAATGTTAAAAACTATTTATTCCAAACATTTTTTTAGAGATTATTTGCCGAACTTTGCAGAATAGATTTTTGTAGATCCTCCGCGATTACCGGATTTATCAACAGTATCAATTTTGAAATAGATCTTATTCCTGAAATTATTACCGATAGGAGATCTAAGTAAAGAAAAATGATTTGACTGAAATTTTGTAGTAAATTCAAGTTTCTCGGGACTATATCCGAAATTCACTTCATATGAATCAAAATCAAACTCATGATTTTCAACACACTCAATATTGATATAATTCAGTGAATTCTCCATATTCAGAACTTCACTCTTTTTAGGTTTGTCACTTAGAATCAACGGAACAACAAAATCCGCCATTATCTGATGACCCGTAGGATTCGGATGATTACCCTTTATATCTTCAAGCAATGATTCCCATCCTCCGGAATAGTTCATAAAAGCAGTATAAGTATCAAAGTGAGAGAATCCGTTTTTTACAGCCATCTCTAATATTTTTGCATTTAACTCTTCGGTATTTTCTTTATAAAACTGCACCCCCGGAAGATATTTTTTTATCGGTGGGATAGTGGATACAATAGGAAACATATGATAAGTATTTATTGAATTATTCATAATCCACTCAATGTTTTCAACACTGCTATCCGCAGAAAACGTACCGCTCCCGACATCATTTGTTCCGAAAAGAACAAGGCAGTAATAACCGGGGTTAAGAGAAAAATCATGATCCATTCTTTCAACCCCCTGATAAGACCTGTTTCCGTTTATTCCCAAATTAACCGTATATGTCTTCCCGTAATGTTCGGTTAAATATTCCGATGCTTTATACCAATATGTCAATTCAGGATGTTCTTCACCCTCAAGATCATTCATTCTCATCTTTCCCCAGGTTATACTATCTCCGAATGCAACAATTGTATTTGCTATTTCCGCTTCACTTTTTTGTGCAGAAATGACAACCGGATTCCTGATTATCTTCTCTTTCTTCAACAATATAACCGAAAAGTTATTCAAATTCACTTTATAACTATAACTGAAATAGAGGGTTTTCGTATTCATCAGAAAACTATTTGAAGCGAAAATATCAACTTCCGGAATCTCTATATTTTTTTCATTTCCATCAGTAAATGTAACTCTTTTTACAGTTCCTTCTCCTATTCTGTATAAAAATATATCTTCATTATCACTATCTTTAATTCCCCGAAAAAGTATTATAAAGGGCTTTCCCGATCTATAAACAAGTGATGTACTGCTTGAAACGAATCTAAACCCCCTAAGTCCTATCAGAACAGATTCATCACTTTTTGAATTATAATAACAGAGCTTAACACTATTCTTTTTATAGTTAATCCAGGTTATAAAATATTTATCTCTTTTTTGGAAAATCTCAGGGAATAAATTTTCCCCGCCGATAGTCAAACTTAAATTTTTCTTTTTCTTTGAATGGATAAAGACATCACTCCCGAAACCGTTTGACTCAACATCAATAGTGCAAATTTTTCCTTTATTTAAGAAATTTTTTTTTGAAATTTTTTCCGCATAAATATTTAAATTTATGAATAACAGAACAACTATTAAAAAAAAAGATTTATTTTTCATAATATGATTATATCAAAAGTACATTATCAGAGCAATCCGGATTAATTTTAGAAACAGTCAATATAAAAAATTTACAGATATCCGAGAGTCTTCAGATTATTAATATCCTTCTCCGAAAGCCCCTTTTTTATATTCCCGCGTTTCTTACTCAGAAGATATTTATACTTTCTGTAATATCTGAAATATCTCTTTTCAAAATTTTCGGAAAGTTTTAAATTTGAGCTGTATATATTATCATTCTCATTAATATCTTTTTTAAGATCAAACAGATGAAATTTATCAATTCCAAGTTTTTCAAATATTCCGGGCCAGACCTTAACAAAATGAAAATCTTTGAAAAGAACAGCCATACTTCTCAATCCGAAAATAAAAAGATATCTTTCCACATTATTACTGAAAAGCGAATGCCCCTGTATCTTATAAGGCATCTTAATATTCAGTTTTTTTAATATTGTTGGAAAAATATCCATTAAACTGACATTATAATCAACTCTTCCGCTCTTCATCCCCGGGATTGAAACTATCAGAGGAACTCTGATCGAGCTGTTGAATGCAAGAAGACCGTGATCAAAAAAATAGTTATACTTTCCAAGAGCTTCACCGTGATCCGCTGAAATTATCACAATCGTATTGGATTTCAATCCGGATTTTTCCAGTTGATTTAAAACTTTACCTATCTCATTATCAACAAATTTAACTTCGGCATCGTACAGGGATATAAAGAATCCTTCATTCTGATTTTTCCTTAAATTCTTCTTTTCGGTCATAGTACCTAAAATTATGCTATTTTTTATTTCAAGGATTTTTCTTCCCGGTTCTCTCTTTTCAATGTACTCTTTGGGAGGAATATAAGGTGTGTGAGTGTCAATATAATGAATCCATAAAAAAAAAGGTTTCTGTTTTTCCTTCTTCAAGAACCGAATGGATTCATCGGTTATAAAATAGGATGATTTATCTTTGGGAAATTTATTCCAAACTTCCTCATATCTGTCAAAACCCTGATTAAATTTGAACTTACTTGAAAGATTACCGTTACTCGTCATCCCGAATGTATAGTAACCTTTTAATTTAAGTGCTTCCGCCAATGTTAAATATTTTAATTTTAAAGTACTTAAATTAGGACGTGTTCCATGTACAAATGGGTGAAGTCCGGTAAACATTGAAGCAAAAGAGGCGGATGTCTTCGGGATCGGGCAGAATGCCCTGTTAAATACAATCGAATCCTTTGCAAATCTATCAATATTTGGAGAGGTATTATACTTATAATTATACACGCCCATATGATCTGCTCTTAAAGCATCAACGGTTATAAAAAGAATATTCGGAAGTTCGGATTTTGGTTTAAAAAACGTTTTGAAAAGAAAAAATGAAAGAATTATCATTAATATAAACAAAACAACATAAACACTTCTTCTTTTCATTTAACGCCTTACTTCTTTAATAAAAGTTAAATTACTTTTTAACGAAAACTTCCGTACCGCTCTCTTCACCTTCGGAAGTTACCGATGTAATCTCATATAAATATGTTGCATCTTTATCAATACTTTTATGATCAAACTGAAATGTGCTTGAATTAACCGTGGTCAATAGCTCTTTTGGTCCACCGTTCTTTGAAACGTAAATATTGAATTTATCGATAACAATATCAACCTCATCATTTTTATGATTCTCCTCCCAGGTAAGTCTGTTTATCACATCATGACTGAAAAGAGTTCTTGTCTCAATCAATTCATACTTGCAGGATGTCGGAGGGAAGAATCCGAGTTTTGAAACGGTATACATCATCATTTCCCCTTTTTCCCAATGTCTCCATATCAGATAAATACCATTATCATTTCCACAAATTGCAGGTTTGGAATCCTCGTCTATCTGTGCATCCGTAGTCAATACTTCTCTTTTTACGACAGCACCGTTTTTTACAACGGCAAGAGTTATTCTGTTTGCTTCCTTATCCGGACACGGCATATCAGCCCAAGTAATATAGACGGTTCCATCCGGATCAAGAGCAATTCCGGGCCATGGATTATCATAATTTTTATGAACACATGTTTCAACTCCGGTTTCACTTACCTTCAACGGAACTTTATTCCATTTTTTAGTAGTTTTATTTCTTATGTTGTAGTATATATTTTCAGATCTGTATGACATATGGGCATGATGAACATTACCTTCTTTATCAACAAAAAGATCTCCGAAAGATACACATGTCTCTCCTGAAGGAATTGGAATATCTTCCATTTTGTTTTCATCAAACTTTCCTCCGCTTTCGCAGAAAAGATATTTGCCTGGATCAGAACCGCTCTTAAAAACTCCGTGAACTCCACCATTATAATCGACAAACATTGCGGTGTCTCTCCACTTTTTATCCTGTTCGATCAAAGTATATCCCATATTGTATGCCTTACCCGGTGCTTTATACCAATATTTTATCTTACTGAATAATTTACCACCTGCTTCCAGATGCCATAATTGTGCAATTATATGCATTTTCCCTGTTAAGTCTTCAACGGCAAAAGGAACGGACACAAAATCCTTAGAACCTCTCGACATCCAGACAATTTCTTTGTGCCAACCGGAACTGTCTTTCCAGACATGAACCAAGCTTGTACCCGGTTTAGGAGACATCCATGATAGATGAATGCTTGCTCCGTCAGGTCTTACGGCAAGTCTCGGTCTGATAAAAGCACTCTGAAAATCACCCGAGTTCGGAATATCCTCTTTATTTATAACTTTATCATTAACAATCTGTCCGTAATGAAGCGATCCTCTGTCAGACCAAACCAGATGAATAGTATTTGATTTATCCGTAGCTATATCAAATATTCCTCCTGAAACCACCTTCAAATTAATCGTACGGGGCTCTATCTCGCTAAAATCAGCCATAATTAATAAAGAAAATGCTAAGATAAATAAAGTTAAAGTAATTATTTTTTTAAATTTCACAGTTAATTTCTCCTTTGAGATCTGATTTTATAATAATTACAAATAATTTGTCAAGTTCAATAAGCATAGACAAGTATCTGATAAACAGATCAATTTTATATTTCCGTCAAAGCCATCGGACCTTCCAAAATTTTTTTCTCAATATTCATTCTGCCGTCTGAAGAAATTTTTCGGTGCCATTTTACAAGAGCGATTTTTTCATTTTCAATTTCAATCCCTGTTATACAACGGGGATGGACACAACTTCCATCGTTAAAGTATGAAGGTTCACCTTTTGCCGGAAAGATAGGGAAATGTGTATGACCGACTATTACCGAAAGATTATTGTTCTGGGCAATTTCAATAAATCTTTTATCAACATTTCTTCTCGTCCTGTAGTTCATTGCCGGGCTTGTCGGATCCGCAACTCCAAATCTCATTTGAAAAGATTTCCAGAAAATCTTAATGAAAAATCTTCCGAACCACCATAAAAAATCATTCAGGATCTCACCCTGGTGACCGTGAATCAGAAGAATATCTTTAACTCCTTTGTTATCACTTTTAAGAATCAGAGATTCGGTCACGGAGATCCCATCAAATATATTTTTCTTTTCACCTGTTTTTTCATCAATTATCGAAGTAAGCTGTTTATCCGTTTTTTTTCTACTCTTCCATCTTCTGTTATGATTTCCCCATAACATAAAAAATCTGTTTTCTCTATGAAGTTCATCAAAAATCTCATATATTGATCGATACCTCTCTTTAACCAATTCAAAATTTGCATTCTCCCATAATTCATCGCCATCCCCTATTTCAATGTAAGTAAATCCGTTGTTCTGATAGAAATCCATTGCAGCAAGAAAAATTATCTGATTATGAAAAAAATCATCAGCTCTGTTTCCCGACCCCCTGTGACAATCACTGAAAATAATTATTTTCGAATCTTTTGTTAATTTTAAAATTTCGGATTGGGTTATAAGTTTTTGAATGTGTTTATGAAATATTTTATTAAACATTTTTGAATTATAGATAAAATTTGGAGCTGATGGGATTCGAACCCACGACCTTCTGAATGCCATTCAGACGCGCTCCCAACTGCGCTACAGCCCCGTATCAAATTATATCAAATATAACATATTATCATATATCAATCAATATAATTCAGGAGTAATACCCGCTAACTAAAGACTGTTTTGTTGAATTCAATCCTACCCTTTTCTTATTTTTTCCGCACCCATTCTCGCAAGTTCATCGGCTCTCTCATTTAGTTCTATTCCCGAATGACCCTTTACTTTAGTAAATTTCACACTCTTTCCATCTATCAGTTTTAAAAGTTCCTTCCACAGATCTATATTTTCAACAGACTGTTTTTTACTTGTTTTCCATCCGTTTTTCCGCCATGTTCTATACCACTCTTTGTTTATACAATTTACAATATAAGAACTATCACTGAAAATCTCCACATCGATGTCATCTCTTTTTAAAGCCTTCAAACCTTCAATACATGCGGTTAACTCCATCCTGTTATTAGTGGTATCCGCTTCCCCTCCAGAGATCTCTTTTGTTTTCCCTCCGAATTTCAGAACCGCTCCCCATCCTCCGAAATTTTTTTTACTTTGGTTTCCCGAACACGCACCATCCGTATAAATCATTATTATATTTTTCATTTTTCCCATTACTTCTATCAATTAACTATATTATATCAGAAACAGCGTTAAATATTCGCTCTGTTATTTCAATTATTTTAAAATTATGGAAATATTGACATATATGTTGTGATATTGTACTATTTTTTTATGAAAAGATCCGATAAATTTTATGAACATTATGCAATGGTCTGCCAAACAATAACAAATCCGGTTAGATTGAAGATTATCGAGATTCTTGGGGAAGGGAAATTAAACGTTTCCGAAATTCAAAAGGAGACGGGATTACCGATGAGTAATCTTTCCAATCATCTTGGTTCTCTGTTCAGAATGGGAGTTTTAAAAAAGGATAAGACCGGGAATTATGTATACTACTCCCTAACGGATAAATCGCTGCTGGAAATTATTGAAAATATGTCAAAATTTGTTGTTAAAATTTCCCAGGTCAACTACAAATAATTCATATATAACTTCACACTTGCCCTAAATCGGTAATTATATTTTGACACAAAATATTTTAATTGCCTATTCATATATATTCTATTCTTTTTTCTGTTTTTGATCCTTCTCATTTTCATCATCACAATCTCCCAAACCTTCCGGATCTCTGTGCTCCAGTTCATCTTCCGTAACCATTCCGTGTTTCCATGTTGTCTTAATCGGATAAACCTCCGGACTGAACATTACAAAAAATCCGTGCCAGATTATTATTGCAAGAGTAGCAAGGATTGCTTCAAGCAGATGAATCACCTCCGCAGCTTCAAATGCCCACCACGGTAAGAATCTCATAAAAAATTCCGGGAACCATAAAATAAAACCTGTCATGATCATTACTGCCGTTCCCCAGATAAGAGCAAGATATTCTGCTTTTTCAGCATAATCAAACCTTCCCGCTACAGGTTTCTTCTTTGAGAAGAACAGATAAAATCTTAGATTTTGCCAAAACTCTTTCAAATCACTGATTCTCGGGATCAGAGATACAACATCTCTTCGTCCGCATTTTGTAAATGAAAAATACCCGAGCTGAATAAATGAGGAGATAATCAATACTACTGCAGAAACCCTGTGTATAATAGCTCTTGCGACTTCAGTTATTCCAATGGTATTTAACCATCTTATAAAAAAACTGTCCGGAAATTTAAGTGCAAATCCCGTAAGTGCCAACAGTGAGAAACTTATAAATAAGGCAACATGCTGATAAACTTCAAAGGGTCTGAACTTTCTATAAAGATTACTGTTTTTTTCCTCCCTGAATTTTTTTCTTACATGATGAATATAGATTATTAAATTGTGCAGAAACATACCGCCTATTACGATAAATATCATCCAGACATATATATCTTTAATAACCGAAGCGACGACATTCCTCTTTGTTGTATCGGGATGAACCGGTATCTTGATAAACGACTCATCTGCTTTAGGATGACATTTTTGACACGTTTTAAGAAGATTTTTACCACCAACCGAGCTGTGAGGATCATCAACCGAAAGAATCGAATGTACCTCATGACAACTTGTGCAAGTTGCAGCTTTATCCGAACCCTTAAGAATTGCCATTCCGTGATATGTCTTCATATAGCTGGAAAATCTTTCCGCATCGAGTCCGAACCTCTGCATAATTATCCTATTCGAGTGACACTTTTGGCAAATCTGGGATGATTCGTTTAGTTTATTTGTAACCGAACTTCTATCTTCGGGAGAATTTATCCTATGCTCTCCATGGCAATCAATACACGTCGGAGATTCAACATGACCTCTCTCAAGGGATTTCCAATGTTCACTTTTTGTATATTCTTCATTTTCCTTTGGATGACATTTCCCGCAAACATCTTTTATATTCCTTTTTCCATAAGCACATTCCGGATCGGTACCACTTAATATTTTATGAGATCCATGGCAGGTAATACAAGTGGGTGCACTCTTCTCATTTTTTTTTGAATGTAGATATCTGTTGTGAACACTGTTTTCATAATCAATTCCCGGTCCGGATCCCTTTAATCCTATCAATTTCAGAACCTTAGGGTCATTGTGACATTTTCCGCATGTATCTTGAATATTCAGTTTATAAGTTTTGGAGGACTGGTTATCCGAACTTAATATATCATGAGTTCCGTGACAATCCGTGCATCCTGCCGCAAGTCCGTCTCCATTTTCACTCTTTGCAATTCCGTGAATACTTTTTTTATAATCTTCGATAATATCATCATGACAGATCGAGCAATCAACTTTTTTCAAATTCTCTTTGTGAGGAAAATCTTCCGTGTCTACATCCATGTGGCAATCAATACAACTGAGTTCCGCATGAATAGATCTGTTAAATATCTTTTTATCGACAAAGACAGAATGTTCTTTCCCCTTTATTTCCTTAGTGATCTCTTTGTCGGAATGACACTCCATACACGTTTCATTATCTACCGAAAAAATAGGTAAAGTGACAATAATAAAAATAAAAATAATAAATAATTTTCTGATCATCCTATTATCTCCCGATCACTTTTTTTTATGTTAATCCATCCGATCTCAGGCTTAACTTTACTTTTAAAATTCATGAAATTGCAAATCATAGAAGTAATATACCAGAAAAATACATTTTTTTCTATCTTTTTTTATATTAAATGTATTTTTATTATTTTTCTAAAAAAAATACATTTTCGAATATATTTCAAATCCCTATATAGATGCTATATTGGTTATATACACAATTCCAAAAAACTTTTAAAATTATTCTTTTAAACACATATTTTTTCGATCACTCCCGGTAATCGTAATGTTTTTAACTATTTTCTATTGACTTTAGTTTTATTTTTAATTATAAAATTAATTCGAAAAACTATTTCGGGAGGTTAAATATGAAAAAATCTGTTTTATTAATCAGCTCTTTTTTATTCCTTTTTTCACTCATTACATCGGCAGATTATGTCGGTGTAAAAAAATGCAGAATGTGCCACAAGGGTGAAAAAAGAGGGAAAGTTTTTGAGAAGTGGGCGGCAAGAGAACATGCAAATGCTTTTGAAACTTTGAAAAAAGCCGGTAAAGAGAAGGATCCTGCATGTCTTAAATGTCATGTGACCGGTTTTAACAACGGTGGATATAAGATCGGAGATGAAAATGCCTCAAAATTCGAGGGGGTTCAATGTGAAGCTTGTCACGGTCCCGGTTCTACATATAAAAAGATGAGTGTTATGAAAGATAAGAACAAAGCATTGGCTGCAGGTCTTTTCTATCCCAAAGAGAAAGATTGTAAAGTTTGTCATGATGATACAAAATGTAAAGCAGCCAAGAAATTTAATTACAAAGAGTATTTAAAAAAGATAGATCATAATTACAGATAATAACAAATTAGAAGGAAAAACCTGATATGAAAATCATAAAATCACTTTTAAAAATATCGATAATTTTAGGAATGACTCTTATCTTCATCTCTTGCGGAAAAAATGATGTGAGAAACTATAAGGAACAGATCCCGGACAATAAAACCGGTCACAATTTCCACGGGGAAAATACCGGCCTGACTCAAACGGTCACAAAAGAATTCAGATGGTCGGCACCTAAAGGATGGATTTTGGAAAATAGCAAATCAAAACTAAGGATTGCAACATTTTCTATCAGGCAAAAAAAAATGAATGCCATATGCACACTTATCCCCCTTCACGGAGACGGAGGGGGATTGGATGCCAATGTAAGAATGTGGTATGGAACTTTAACGGGAAAAGATATCTCCGATAACAAACTAAATATTTTTATAAAGGAACAGAAAAGATTTAAGACCTTATCCGGTCGCAAGGGAGTATTAATTGATCTTCTGAAAACCGAATCAAAAGACAATACAACTTCAATGTTGATCTCGGTTATAACATTTCCGAGAAAAACACTGTTTATAAAAATGACGGGAGATAAAGATATCCTTAGATCCAATAAGGATAAATTTATTAATTTTTCAAAATCCATCAAAATGGGAAAATAATGTTAAAAAAAATAAAAAAAAATCCTATTATTAAAATAAGTTATTCTCTGAAACTTACCGTTCTATGCCTATTAATATTAGCAATTCTGACACTGTTGGGCACTATTTATCAGAGTAACCACGGACTTTATGAAGCCAAACTGAAATTTTTCTCATCATGGATATTCCTTCTCGGCGGATTTATCCCGTTTCCCGGAGGAGCTCTCACAATGACCGTTCTGTTCATTAATCTTTTAAGCTCTCTTTTTTTTAGAATCGGTTTCCGCTGGTCAAATACAGGAAATATTCTGACTCACATCGGAATTCTTATTCTTCTTCTCGGTGGATTCTATACATTTCTATTTTCACAGGAATCATTTCTATCCCTAAAAGAAGGAACAGGAAGTGATTTTTCAAATTCTTATGATAAATGGGAACTGGCAATATGGACAGAGTCGGGAGGAGAAAGAGACATATATGCAATAGATACATCTGATTTCAGCAAGAGAAAATCTTTTTCTATCCCGGAATTAAAAATTGAAGGCAAGATCAGGAGTTATTATAAAAATTGTACGGCATTAAAAAACGGCAGCATATCTAATGTTGATAAAATTATAAACGCCTCAAATATCACTACCTTAAAAGCGAGTAATGATTTCACGGAACCATCTCGCAATGTTCCCGGAATTATACTCTCTTTGAATAATGTCGATTCGGACATTTTACTTTATGGTAACGAAGATAAACCGACTCCGGTAATAATTTCAGGCAATCTTGTCCGGTTATCCTTAAGAAAAAAAAGATATCAACTCCCTTTCTATTTAAAACTTTCCGATTTTAATATGGGGAAATATCCCGGTTCCGAGATCGTGAAAAGCTATGACAGTTTCGTACAACTTATTACATCTAAGGATTTGAATAGAAGTGTTCACATTTCCATGAATAAACCGCTAAGATATAAAGATTTTACACTGTTCCAATCATCTTACTATATAGACCCTTCCGACGGTACCGAATATTCCGTCTTTGCCGTCGTTAAAAACAGGGGTAAATATCTCCCGTACATATCCAGTATATTGATCTTTCTCGGATTGATTATTCACTTTGTTTTTATGCTTTCAAGAAAAAAGATCAGGAGTTACAATGTGTAAAATAATAAAGAAATTCAATTCAATTATTCCGGCTGTTCTTATATTTTTCATCTTCTCTTTCAGCTCATTTCCTTCTTCACATATTCAATTTAAAAACTTCGGCAAGATCACAATACTGGAAAACGGAAGACTTAAACCGTTGGATACTTTTGCAAGAAATATTTTAAAGGAGCTTTCAGCAAAAAGTAAATTAAAAAAAATTCCGGCATCATTATGGCTGGCAAGAGTGCTATTTAACTCTCCATTAACAGTTGATGATAAAATTTTTCTTGTAAACAATGATGAAGTCCTTAATTCCATCGGACTATATGTAACGAGAGGCAGAGACAGATACAGTTTTAAAGAACTGTCTCGTTATATCCGGAAATTAAGATCACTTGCATTTGCCGCTTCAAAAATAAAACAAAGATCACAGGTTGAGCAGGAAATAATTGATCTTTACAATAAGATCTATATTTATAACGGACTGGCGGATAGTTTTACATTCTTCCGTCCGGATAAAAATTTAGAATTAAATGACGATGAATTAAAAAAAGAATTATCTCTTCCCTCCGGTAAAAACATTTTCTCATTTTACGACCTTGCCGTAAGATCGGAACAATTAAAAAAATTACTCTCAAAATATGAAGATAAAAAAGATGAAAAAAAAATCGAAACAGTTCACAAATTAATTCATTATATGGAAGAGAGCTGTAGATACAACTCATCTCTTCCCTTAACTATAATTCCGGGAAATGATAGTAATTCCGGAAAATGGGTAACTCCGTGGGATATCGCCATTAACATATTTAATTCTGAAATCAAAGAATCCGAACCTCTTAATATTCTCAAAGATATATATTTTTCATATAAAAAAAATAATATAGCAAAATTTGAATCGGATATTTCCAAATTCAATAAGAATATTTTATCACTATTTAAAGGAAAAAATATTGAGCAGAAGATAAATACTGAAGTTTTATACAACAAAATCGATCCGTTCTATAAATCGGAATTTTTCTATGGATTTTCAATCTTCTTTATTCTTATTTCTTTCCTATCATTTAAAAAAATAAATTATCGAATCGGTTTTTTTCTTCTTATCATCGGGATAATCCCCCACTCTTACGGAATTATTGCAAGAATGATAATTATGAACCGCCCTCCGGTCACAAACCTTTATGAGACATTTATCTTTGCATCATGGATCACTGTTATTCTCGGTCTTATACTTGAGTTTTCCGGTAAAAAGAACATAGGGCTTTTAACGGGAAGTATTTCAGGGCTTATCCTTCTGATAATTTCAGGTCGCTATGCACTTGAGGGTGATACTATGGGAATGCTCGTTGCCGTACTTGACTCCAATTTCTGGCTCGCGACTCATGTAATAACTATCACGATAGGATACGGTGGAATAGTAATATCGGGTACTCTCGGCCATCTCTATATTTTTCAAAAACTTTTTCTGAAAAAAGATAAGGAGAAAAAGCTTAAAGATACTTTTCAATCAGTCTATTCCACGCAGGCATTCGGACTTATTTTTACTTTTATCGGGACTGTCCTCGGGGGAATCTGGGCAGATCAATCATGGGGAAGATTCTGGGGATGGGACCCTAAAGAGAACGGTGCTCTTCTTATTGTAATATGTTCAGCAATTCTATTTCATGCAAAACTCGGTAAGATGATAAAAGAGACCGGTTTTTCAATTGGAGCTATTGCCGGAATTATCAATGTTGTTCTTGCATGGTTCGGAGTCAATCTTCTCGGAGTCGGACTTCACAGTTACGGATTTTCTTCAAATGTGGCTTTTTCACTTTTTGCATATGTTATTTTGGAGCTTGGAATAATCATCTTTTCCATAATTTGGTTCGGTATGAAAAAAGGGACAATGCAACAAGACAGCTTACCCGAATCGCAAAAAAAATAGCTGAAAAACAACCTCTCCGGTTGACATTTAATCAAATTTACTATTTAATTATCTTTTGTAATTACGGAGGTAAATAATGAAAAAAACTATTCTTTTTATATTGATTACTATACTTATGGTTTCCTTTGCTTTCCCATATTCGGAGAGTGATCTTTTTGATTTTAATTTTCAATTGCGTCATCGATTTGAAAATAATTCAAAGGACCTTAATAAAGATACAAAGGCTGATTCCTTCAACCTATTAAGAACAAGGCTTGGAATAACATTTACACCGGCAAAGAATGTTGCAGCTTTTGTTCAGTTCCAAGATTCAAGAAATTTCGGTGAAGAACTAAACACATTAACGGACGGAACTGCAAATAAATTCGATCTTCATCAGGCCTATTTTACAGCCGATAAGTTTTTCGGTCTTCCGGTGAGAATTAAACTCGGAAGAATGGAAATGTCTTACGGCTCCGAGAGACTTCTTGGTACGGTGGACTGGAGTAATATCGGAAGAAGCTTTGACGGTGTTGTTTTCACGGTTCATTCAAACAAGATGCTGATCGATCTTTTCAGTATGAAAGAGACGGAAGATCGCCAACTCGGAGATATCGGAGATAAAGACCTTATGGGTATTTACGGCAGATTCAAACTTATTCCTGATTATAAAACGGATGCATATGTTTTAATGCAGAGTATTAAGCCGTTAACGGATGTTGAAGAGTTGAACAGAATTACAGCCGGAATATATGTTAAGGGAAGTCACGGCAAATTTTCTCATGAACTTGAGTTTGCATATCAGACAGGAAAAATATTTTTAGGAAGTGAACTTGATATTAAAGCAATGATGGCTGCATGGAGCTTCAACTTTCTCTTATCCGATTCCGGAGTTATGCCTTCTATATCGGCAGGTGTTTCATATCTGAGCGGTGATAAAGATAATACCGATACAACGTACGGAACATTTGATACGCTCTATGCTACTAATCATAAATTCTACGGATTTATGGATTATTTCACAAATATTCCCGCCAATACATTCGGATTGGGACTTATGGATATTTATGCAGGAGTTACTGTAAAACCTTTGGATAAGACTACAATTAACTTGAATTATCACAATTTCACAACTGCTTCCGACTATACTCTTAATACAACCGTTACTTCAAAAAATATCGGTAGCGAAATAGACTTCACGGCAAAATATAAATACAACAAATTGATTTCATTTGTTTTCGGAGCATCTTTCTTCACTCCCGGAGATATTTTCAAAGAGAAAATAGGAGAAGATTCCGGTTCTTGGATCTACTTCATGACCGTATTTAATATTAAATAAACTTTAATATTTTTTTGATATAGGATTGTATAATCGGTTTTCTTAATTTTTAAGTTTGTAACAGAAGTGCGATTATAACCTTTCCGAAATAATATCGTATATATTTTTACAAAACAGAGGAGAAATTAATGAAAAAAATAATTGCATTTTCACTGTTGTTTTCATTGTTCATTTTCGTAAACGGAAAAAAACTTACAACACTGAATGAAATATCAAAACCTAATATGCTTTCAATAGAGGGAAATAATTTTCTAATTACAGAAGGAACATCAGTCTTTATCTATTCACTTAAAGATTTTTCTCTCGTTAAAAAATTCGGAAAGGAGGGAGAAGGACCGCGTGAATTTAAAATATCACAATTCGGTCCTCCTATGATAGCCTATTTTTATAAAGGAAAGATTTTCATAAGCAGCAGTGGAAAAATTTCAAAATTCACTCTCAATGGTAATTTTATCGATGAAATGAAAATACCACCTTTCTCGGTTGCAAGACCTTTTCTTGATAAATTCATTGCAACCGGAACTGCAGAAAATGATAAAGGAAAAACGGCTCTGTCGGTTAATCTTCTCGATTCAAAGATGAACAGAATAAAGATCCTCTATAAATCGGATTTTGAGATCGGACCTAATATGTCATATATCTATCCTTTAAATAATTTCAGTTTTGAGCCATACAAAGACAAACTTTTTATGATAAGGGGAAAAGACGGATTTGTAATTGATGTTTTCAATAAAGAGGGATCAATTCTTTACACAATAAAAAAAGAGGAACCTAAGATAAAGGTTGACAAGGAGTACAGAGAAAAAACAATAGATAGTTTTAAAACAAATCCGAATACAAAGCAGTACTGGGAATTTTTTAAAAATAGAATAAAATTTAAAGATTATTATCCTCCCGTTCAAGGAATACGTGTTGTAGACGACCTTATCTATTTACTGACATATAAGACCGATAAGGGAAGAACGGAATGTATTATTATGGATCTTAAAGGGAAAATATTAAAAAGAGTGTTCGTTCCTATGCCGATGTTGTACGGAATGGATTATATGCCTAAATTCTCTTTCTCCGGTAAAAGATTCTACTACCTTAAAGAAAATGAAGATGAGGAGATTTGGGAACTGTTCAGTGAAAAAATATTTTAAAAATATAAATAATTATTTTAAAAAATTTGCTTTATAGAAATAAATAATTTAATTGACACAGTCTCATTTTTTTTCTAACATATGCTTTCAGGAGGATTAATGGAAATAAAAAGAACAATTCTTGGTGATGATAAATTAAAACCTTTGTTTGAAGATGCATCTAAACTTGCTTTCGGGCAAACTTATACGGATCATATGTTTACACTGGAATATGATGAAGGAAAAGGCTGGCACACACCCGAAATAAAACCATATCAGCCTTTAATGATAGATCCGGCGGCAAAAGTTCTTCATTACGGGCAGGAAATCTTTGAAGGACAAAAAGCATATAGATCGAAAAGCAATGATATCCTTATGTTCAGACCTGAAGAGAATGCCAAAAGATTCCTTAACTCTCTAAAAAGGATGTGCATGCCCGAACTTCCGGTGGAAGATTTCCTCTATTATGAGAAAGAGTTGATCAAGGTTGACCGGAGATGGATACCGACATTGAAAGGAACATCCCTTTATGTAAGACCTACTGCAATTGCAACCGAATCCGGACTCGGTGTAAAACCTGCAAAGAAATATCTCTTTTTTATAATCCTGTCTCCTGTCGGCTCCTATTATAAAGAGGGTTTTAATCCTATCGGACTCTGGGTTAGTGATAAATATACACGTGCAGCCGAGGGTGGAACCGGTGCGGCAAAGGCCGGCGGGAATTATGCCGGAAGTCTCTTTGCAACAAAAATTGCAAATTCCGAGGGATACAGTCAGGTATTGTGGCTCGATGCTAAAGAGCATAAATATATTGAAGAGGTCGGAGCTATGAACATTATGTTTATAGTTGACAATAAACTGGTAACCCCTCCTCTCCACGGGACTATCCTTCCGGGAATAACAAGAAAATCCGTTCTCGAGATTGCAAAAGATCTCGGGATTGAATCCGAAGAGAGAGCTATTTCAATAGAAGAAGTTGTCGACGGGATTGAATCCGGAAAAGTCACTGAAATTTTCGGTGCCGGAACTGCCGCGGTAATAAGTCCCGTAGGAAAACTGAACTATAAAAACAGGGAATATATCGTTAATGATAATAAAACCGGAAAATGGTCACAAAAATTCTTTGATACTCTGACAGGAATTCAGTATGGAGATCTGGAAGATAAGCATAATTGGGTAACTATTGTAAAATAGCTGTTAAATTATTTTTCCGGTTTAAATATCACTCCGAGTGAGTTTTTTGCATCTATTACAACTTTAAGCGGATTTTCAAACTCAAGATAGACGGTATAATTTAATCTTTCCGTAGCTTTTATCTCTTTAATCCACTCCCAGTTAATAAAATCTCCCTCTTTGATCCCTTTAATATGCAGATATCCCATCTGAAGAGATATAAGATTGTGAAAAAAATGACTTCCTTGTGAAGGTTCAACTTTAAAATTCCCTAAGTTTGATTCGATTATTACCTTCGCTCCACTCATCTGATGCCAATCAACAGGAATCCCGAGCCAAGGATCGGAAGTACCCCATCTTCCATATCCTATCAGAATATATCTTTTCCCCTTTTTGTTCAACTTGCGGTTAAACTCTCCTATTTCAGATGCTATTGCCATACTTTTTGATACATCAAACTTCTCGGGGTCGACAAACACAATATCTCTTATGTCATCAAAAACTCCATTTCCCATAGGATGAATTGAAGATATAATCAAATTATCTTTATCAATCTCTTCAGGATCAAGATGAATATTTTCCAATGATGTCACCATCGGTCTTATCTGAAGTAAAAAGAATTCCGGTTTTCTCTCTTTATCTTTATAGAGATTTACTGCAAACTCCACTTCAATATGGGAACCGAAAGATTCTCTGCCTATCCTTAATATTTCTTCCAATATTTCGGATATGGGAAAGATGTTAAATTTAAGAATTGTGGCAAATGTAATAACTCTCGGACCTGGAATAGATATAGTATCTTTTATTGAATTATCTTGCCCTGAAAAAGTACTTGCGACAAAAAACAGCGTCCCGTCTTTTTCCGAATCGGAAAGTTCACATTTAACAAAACTGAATTTTTCATCGTTAGAAATTTTAAAGTCTCTTTTTTCCATATCAAGAGCATAAAAATAGTTTTGAGTATTTTTTATAAAATCCGTAGCACCTGAATAGGGAGGATTCATATTAGGATATTTCGGAGAAAAGCGGTAAACATGCCCTCCCTCAACAATTATTGCACCAAGACCAAGTGCAAGCTGGACAATACCGTCATCAGGTTCCATGTGGGAATATGGATAAAAATTATATGACTGAGCTACACCCGATACAACCGGATAAAACTTATCACCGAATCTCTGCCCGACAACTTGCTGAATTATCACTCCCATTTTCTCTTCTTCAATTCTGAAATTTGTATTTTTAACATACTCCTTAGGCGATTTAAAAAAAACAGAAGAATATACAAGCTTTATGGCATTGCAAAGTTGTCTGAATCTGACAGAGACACTATCACTGTTGTTTGGGAGCATAAAAGTAGAATACAATCCTGCAAATGGAAGAAGCTGGGAATCTTCCAGAAGACTTGATGATCGGACAGCAAGAGGATAATTTATATTTTTCGCTATTGTTTTCAGATCCTTAATCAAATCCTTAGGTAACTTTGCCCTCATAAACCTGTTTGCTATTTTTGCATTATTCTTTTCCCTTATTGAATAATTTTGAAGTTTATTATCCGAAATAAACTGTTCATATACTTCGCTGCAAATAACAAAAGTGTGAGGAGTTTTAATCTCCACTTCAGGGAATTTATTCCTCAGATTTGTATTTGCAAGGAGTGTGTTCATGAAAGCTATTCCTCTTGCTTTTCCACCGAGAGAACCGCTTCCGAGCCTGAGAAAAGAACTATCGGAATCAAGGGAAACAGTACCGAAATCCGTGATCACTCCAAACTGATTCTTTTTAATAACTTTGTCAATCTCGGTTTTAATAAATGTTCTGATCTCGTTAATATCTTTAAAATCCGTAACTTTCAAAGGTCTGAGTTTATCTGCTATTTCAAATTCCGTTCTTGCACGCAGCCAAATTGATATGTGATTTCTTCCGGCATGATATTCCAACACATCATCCGGAACGATATCGATCATTTTCTTAAATTCATTGAGATTTTTTGCACTTCCGATCTCATTGCCATTACTGTCCGAAAACACAAAATCACCGAAACCGAAATTTGAAAGAATAAAGCCTCGGAGATCATAAAGCAGGTTATCTGAAAATTTATTGAGAAAATCCAATCCTCTTGATTTTGCACCCTCCAGATTTGCAGGATTTGAAGATTGAAGGAGAAATGGAAGATCCGGCAGATCCGATTTTATCTTTTTTGCAAAACGGAATCCGGCTTCAGGATCAAGTTCCCCGTTTCTCGGAAATCTGATATCGGATATTACACCGAGAAGACTTTTTTTATACTTTCTGTATAATTTTTTCCCCTCTTCATAGGTCTCCGCCATAAGGATCTTCGGTCTTGCCCTCATCCTCAGCATTCTATGGAGATCATTAACACCTTCCGAAATCAATGATCTTGTCTGTGTCATTATCTCCGTATATATTATCGGCAGGAAAAGCGAATAGAATCTTGGTGAATCCTCGATAACAAGGATCATTCTAACACCAAGCCTTATATCGTTATCCACATTTTTTTTATCTTCCACATATTTTATTATTGCCAGAAGTATCCTCGTATCCCCCGTCCAGTAAAACACTTTATCTATCCCCTTTGATCCCCTGAGTGTTAAAAGTGTATCGGGAGATAACCAGTCATATGTCAAAAGAATAACGGGAAGTTCGGGATAAATATGTTTGACTCTGTTCCCAAACTCATCCGGATCCATATCGCTTATTCGCGTCATAGTAATAACCAGATCAAAAGAGCTCTTTTTTAATATTTTCAAAGCCTCATCTGCACTTGAAACTCTTATAATACGCGGAATGAACCTTAAATTAAGATCAACATATTCACTGAAAATCCTCTCGGATAATCTCCCGTCCTCTTCAAGAACAAATGCATCATAATAACTGGATACAAGGAGGATCTCTCTCACTCTGAATTTTATCAGGTCATGAAATCTCCCGAATTGGGGTTCATAGTCATCACTAAGTTCTACTATATTGATCTTCTCTTCCGGCATGATCTGATAATAGTTCAATCTCTCCTTTAATTCAACAGGTTTGCCACTTTCCACACCCTACTTTGTTAGTGAGGCGGTTTTCAACACCACGCCCTCTTTTTCAAAAGCGTACAACTTGGAAAGCATCATCTCTCTTCCGGTAAATATTGAGGAAAAACCGAATTTCCCCTTAATAGAGTGGATTCCGCTGCTCATTTTTTCATCTTTTAACGATATGAACGGCAATATATCTCTAAACCCGGATATATCTTCCGCCTTGATACCCACAAGTCTGACAGGTAACCTCCTCTTTTTTAACAATTCATCTAACAAAATAACCGACCTCTTCCTGATACTTTCAAAAGAGAATGTCGGGAATTCGAGAGAAGACCTTTTCGTAAAGGTTGAAAAATCGCTGAATCTTACTTTAACCTCTATTCTTCCAGTAAATAATTTCTTTTCGATAAGGAACACAAATAGACGGTCCGCAAGATATGCCAGATGTGAAACTATCATATCTCTGTTTCTTATATCTTCGGGAAATGTAGTCTCCCTGCTGAAGCTTCTGCTTTTTGCCGCCTTCATTCCTCTGTATCCGGACATAGAATAGAAATGCTGACCTATAACACGTTTCCACAGTGAAAAATATTTCCGCTTTAACTCACTCACCCTTCTTATTCCCATCCCATTCAGTATGATAAGCGTCTGAGGTCCTATCCCCGGAATTTTTTCAAGCGACAGACCGGATATCAACTCCTTCTCATCAGACATAAAAAAAACTCCGCCCGGTTTAGCCGCCTCGGTTGCAAGCTTTGCTCCAAGTTTGGAATATCCGACTCCTACCGAAACTTTGATCCCTATATCATTCTCAACAGCTTTTTTTATCTCGAATGCTCTTTCATATATATGCGAACCTATATATTTCATACCGCTCATATCGAGATACGCCTCATCCACCGATACGACATCAACCGTAGGGGAAAATCTCGCAAGACACTTGAAAAACCTCTTTGATATCCGCTCATACATATGAAATCTTCCCCTCAGGAAAACGGCATGCGGACACTTCCGGTATGCATTGGATAATGCCATTCCGGAATGAACCCCGAATTTCCTTGCCTCATATGAAGCCGTGCTTACAACCCCCCTCTCATCAGGCATTCCTCCTATGATCACAGGCTTCCCTCTCAATGACGGATCATGCATTACCTCCACCGCCGCAAAAAAGGCATCTATATCTATATGTATGACAAAAGGCGCTTCCAAATTTAATACCTTCTCATCACCCCGATGACTTTTCCGACTACTGTAAAGGGATCATATATCGGTTCATATTGAGGATTCTCCGGCACTAACCACACCTTTTTCTCGTCCTTCCTGATTCGCTTCAGAGTAATGGAAGAGTCGGACATTAGTGCAACAACCATATCACCGGAGTCTGCATCCGGGGTCTTCTTTATTATCACTATATCCCCGTCCCGTATGAATGCATCTTTCATACTCTCTCCCTGAACCCTGAGAGCGACCTTATCACCGCCTCTCTCCAACATCCACTCCGGAAGTTCTATCTCTTCACCGATAGACTCGAATATCTCCAGAGGGGACCCTGCGGGAACAATACCCACGAGAGGCACAAAGGAGGAATCATTAATAAGACGCCATGACCGCCCGTCCTTTTCCAGATATCCGTTATCCTCAAGTCGCCCGAGATATGAATGAACCGTTGCAGGTGAAGAAAAGCCGCCGGCCTTCCCTATCTCCCTTATTGAAGGAAAATACCCCTTCTTTGAAATAAGAGATTTTAAAATATCCAAAAATTTCTTCTGTTTTCCCGTAATCATCAGTTCGCCTTTTGTTCGCTTACAATATAGTATTAATTCAGGTTTATGTCAACAATTTTTTACCTTAAATCTAAAATATTATTATTGTCACGCTATTCATTGAGATATTGCCGGAGGAGGCAGAGGAGTCTAAGTCTAATTTATAACGTCCCGGAGGGGAAATTTTTCATGTTTGAACGAAGTGAGTTTAAAATTTAAGTTAATAAATTTGACGTTCCGAAGGATAGACGACGGTCGGGTGGAGGCAATATCTCAATGAATGAAAAACGAAAAACTGCTATCAGCATTCAGCTTTCAGAAGAGTTCACAAGATAAAAGATTAAAGTAAAAAAAATAAAAGAGGAAAGTAGTCTGATAAAATATCATCAATTTCCTCATTAACCAATACGTGTCCGACCGGGTGCATATTCAGGTGTGTTAAACAAGGTGAACTCACCCACCTAAAACGTATGGGTTCAAACATCACCTGTTTCCCTGCGGAACACACACCCTCGGTATGTACCGGTTCCCGGCCACTCCTTTCTGTTTCTTCGGAATTTGCTGATATTTTATCTCTTAGTAATGTGAACTCCGGCTGAAAACTGAAGGATAAATTCTTAATCGAATAACAATTTCCGTAAGCCCTTAATGACGTTCACAAAGTAAACAAATGACCACAAATG
>Ga0256845_1000632_pt1 | contig 32334 bp, 22 predicted proteins | sample RiftiametaG_FD_189101 | JGI IMG/M metagenome (GOLD analysis project Ga0256845, IMG submission 189101) | Tube worm associated microbial communities from hydrothermal vent at the East Pacific Rise, Pacific Ocean - Riftia | ecosystem: Host-associated > Annelida > Integument > Unclassified ...
CACGCCGTTCATCTGGACAAAGACAGCCAACCAGATCATCGCAGCCGTCTGCCGCCACTCTCAGCACGTCTTGAGCCTCGCGGCCTCCGAATGAGTTTCGGGTGGTATTACGGACTCAGGACACTAGTTGACCGCACGGTGGAATGGGTGGATTACACGTTGACCCATCTCGAAGGCAATGGCCGGCATCGAGGTGGCGGTGGCCACCTTGCGCCGGCGGTGCACCGACTCGATTTTTCGGAGAAGCAGACGAACCTCTGGATCATTGCGGTCGCGCAGGCTTCTGCGTAGCCAAGAGCAGGCTTCGGAGAGTTGTTCCGTCTTCTCAAAGGCGACTGCGACCTCGATGGCGATATCGGCTCGACCGGCGGGCCAGCTGCACCCAGAGTGCACGCGCTTGGCGAGTGTCAGCATTTGCGTGGTCGTACCTTTTGTAGCGAGCCCGCGCTTTAGTGAGATTCGTAGGTCATTGGACCAGGCCGCCTGAGCCACGGATTGGCTGTCGGGGCCAGGGAAAACTTGTCGTGTCTCCCCGACCTCAGAGCGTCGGCAGACAATCCGAAGATCTGTTCCGAGAAGGGCATGAAAGGGCTCGAGTCCGGCTTTGCGGCAAAGTGTGGCGAGGCCCCTCGGAGTGAAGACATTCTCGTGAAAAGGCCTCAAGAACTCGCCTTCGAGGGTCTGGTGAGATTCCAGGAGATTTGGGACCTCGATGAGCGCAATTCCTCCGGGAGCGAGGCGCGCTGCAACGCAACGCAGATGCGTTCGAGGATCGTGCAGGTGCTCAAGAAGATGATGCTCTACAATCACATCGAAGCAGCGTGGAGAGTCTCCGAGTCGCCACTGCTCCAAGGGGTGGGCGATGGTGTTAATTCCGTTGTCTGTGGCTTGTCTGTTCCAGAGAGACACGGGCTCTAAGCCCATGACCTTGCATGAGACTGTCGCCGCCACATCGCGTGTAAATTCCCCTTGGCCGCAGCCTACATGTAAGATCTCGGGGGTCTGTTTATCGATGAAGTGAAGTACTTTTTCGAGATCTCGAAGTCGGCGTTGCCGGTTTCCGTACTGTGACCGAGCATCGGCTGTGACGGGAAAACCGGCGTGGTCTTCTTCGAGCGCGGCGGATGTGTGCCCACGGTGCATACGGGTTCTGTATTCCTCGAGCAGCGACTCCCGTGCGCCTACATCGGTTCGTCCCAGGGAGCAGCGGGGACAGAGGTACGTGTGTTGGTCCAGAGCTCCGGTGGACTTGGCGAGCGTGATCCATGACTCGCAGTCGAAAGGGAGGCCGCAGGCGGAACAAGGGGACATGGGCATGCCTTTCTTGTGTGCAACTGTTGGGCCGTTCACTTACCCAGAGAAAGAGAGCGCTCACTCCGCCCATGGGGGGAGCGCGTCCGCTCATCGTCAGTCGTTTTCGTACCGGGGTCGCAAAGGGGACGGATGTTTGCGATTTTGACGCGGATGCGTCAGTGCGGCGACACCCGCCGTGTACGCGCTGACAGGTTGATGCGGTGGCTAACAAATTCCGAGACGATCGCGCAGTACGGAACTGGGCATTGATCAAAATATTTTTGATAATTTTGTAAACTGAATTACGAATTGAAATTGAAAGCAATTCTAAGGTAACAGACGAGTGGTAGAAAAATTTGAATTGTCAGGCGCGGTTTGCCTTGCTATTGAATGATCGGATATGCCATCGTCCCCGTAATTCACGGTACCGTCGCGGCCCGAATCTGAGCCGGCCGGTAGAGGCGGTGCCCGGTGGACCCACCTGGCGGTGGAACCTTCGACCGGTCACTTGGAAAAGACAAAGGAACCAACATGAAGAAGAGTTTTTTGATTTCAGTATTGTTTGGCACATCGCTCGTTCTAGCCCAGGGGTGTTCGGCGAAGGATGATGGGAATGAAGCGGGCGAGACAACGACGCCTGGAGACGGCGACGGAGACGGCGACGGAGACGGAGACGGAGACGGCGACGGCGACGGAGATGGAGACGGCGACGGCGACGGAGACGGAGACGGAGACGGAGACGGCGACGGGACTGTTTTTTTGACGCAGGCCGATGGCGGCGGCGCGGTTGAGTCGACTTGCGACCCCTTCCTTCAAGATTGTGAGGATGGCGAAAAATGCGTGCCGTACCGAAGCGTCGCGGAGACCTGGGATGCGAATAAATGTGTTGCGGTCACCGGAGAGGGCTCGATCGGTGACACTTGTGTGTACGACGGATCCCTTGCCGGGACCGACGACTGCGACGCAACTAGTCTGTGCTGGGATACGAAGGACGTTGACGGCGCAGAGACAGGCGTTTGCACGGGGTTTTGTACGGGGACCGCCCAAAGCCCAATCTGCGGCGCGGAGCTCTCCTGCCTGATCGCCAATCAGGGATCGATCACCATGTGCATTGCCAGTTGTGATCCGTTGCTTCAGGACTGCACGGACGGTACAGGCTGTTTCTGGGCAAATGGCGAGTTCCAGTGCATCTTCACGACCCAGGACATCGCCGAGGGTGAGCCCTGTGGCTTCATCAACGATTGCGCAGCCGGAAACGATTGTGTTGGCAAGGACTCTCTTCCGGCATGCTCCGGGGCGAGCTGTTGTGCCGGATTTTGCGACATCGGTGATCCGACATGCGCCGTGGACGGGACATCCTGTGAAGCATTTTTTGGAGACGGCGAAGCCCCTCCCGGAATGGAAGACGTCGGAATCTGCATCGCACCAGGTGCCTAAGCTCAAAATCTGAGTGAAGCAAGGGGGGCGCCGTCTTAGCGGAGGCGCCCCTTTTTTATGCTGGACCGGAAGAGTTAGTACGGCGGTGGGGCGAGATAAAGGCGGAACCCAAATTCGGAAATCGACCGATGATCGGGAGTCTGGCTGCGCCACGCCAGCATCGCATGGTTCGCGGTCTGTCCAATGTTGTCGAAGTAGAGGAAACCACGCATTTGGGTTCCGGGCTGGAGGACACCCCATGGAAGAGCGAGACGGCGTAGAGCCTCGCTGCGGCTGTGAATGGGCTCAAAATCGGCCCCATTTCCGGGATCGTAGTTCAGATTGGCAGCGCCGTGAAGTGGGGTCCCCGGAGGTACCGTTTTAAAAGTCGCGCCGGCGTCCCTGAGGCGGTAACGAAAACCTCGGCCGTCGAAAAGATCAAAATCTCCGGGAGCCAGCAGCACGGGCTGCTGTCCCATGTTTGAAATCAGCACGTGAATGATCGTCAGTGGCTCCTCATTGCCGTTTTCATCCCATGCCTCGGTCGTCACGACAACGGAGATTTCGTGAGCCGCGTCGATGGCCACCATTCGATGGCCGCCATCGGCCGCCATGAGCCGGTAGTTCACCGTGGAGCAGCCGGTGGTGGCGAGTGAAAAAGCGGCTGCGATCAGCAACGTATGAAGATGACGCATGACTCGACTCTAGCAGACTTCGAAGCTGTGCCGCCTCTGGAGCAGAAGGGATCATATTTTGGCGGCTATTTGCGAGAGACGGGGGGCGGGGCACCATCTTCTAAAATTCTACTGACCACTGGAAGGCTCTGGTAGCCGCGCCGAAGCTCCCCGTCGCGAAGATCGTCGAGTCGAGCCTGTACGCTTGTCGCGGCTTCGCGTAGGAGCGAGGTCGCCTCTTTTGGGCGGTCGACACGTTTTAGGAGCGAGCCTAGGAGGTGAAGGGAATGGACTCCATCGAGGGGAGCCGCACCTGCTCTGACCAGCCGAACGGCGGCCTGGGCGTAGTTGATGGCGGCTCCGAATTCAGCCCGCGCGGTAGCGATGCGCGCGAGATTGTGAAGGGAGCGGACTTGTGCTGTACGGAGCCCAGCCGCTTTCGCCCGAGTGAGGGTCGTTAACGTGAGCTCACGGCCTTGCTCGATGCTCCGAAGGGATTCAGAGACGGATGCTTGGTCTGTCGCCGCTTCGTCGAGCAGGACTGCAACAAGAAGATTTTTTGCGCGAAGTTCGGTGCGAAGGTCCCCTCGCTCCAGGGCGACTCGCGCAGCATCTTTGAGCAGTTCTTGGGCGCCGTGGGGATCGCCCAGTTCGGCGACGACGTGGCCAAGCTTGACCATGACGTCATTGAGCAGGGCTGGATGCCCGATGGCCTCATGAAGATCCAGCGCTTTGCGCAGATACAGCTCGGCTCTGCGGTAGAGCCCGAGGGCGGTATACGTCAGTCCAAGGTTTGCGAGTTTTGTGCCCGTGGCAAAACGGTCGCCGAGGTCGCGGTCGATAGCGAGAGCCTGTTTGAAGCAGTCGACGGCCTGTTGGTAGCGGGTTGCGCGGCCCTCGACTTCACCGAGAGCATTCAGGGCCTGGGCCTCGATACGGCGTTGGCCCAGGCCGCGGGCGAGGGATAGCATTTCATTAAAGATCCGACGGGCGTCTTGCAGTCGTCCAGTGTGCAGAAGAATTTGTCCAAGGTTGGCGAGCAGTCCACACTTGACCCTTGGGGCCCCCGCGAGCCGCGTCCATGTATCGATCGCTCTTCTAGCGAGGGCCTCCGCCCGTTCGAGATGGCCTTGAGCGAGCATGAGCTCGCTCTCTAGCTCGGCGAGGGTGATGGCATACTCGTTCGAACTGGCGAGCTCTTCGATTCGGTCCCGGAGCCTGGGCAGCAATTGGGCTGCTCGATGGGGGCGACCACACTCCAGATAGAAACGTAGCAGTCGCAACGATGCAAGAATCTGCCGGTGGGCGCGCAAATACGAGTCCTCGCTCCACTCCGCTTCTTGCAGGAGCCGGCGAATATCGGCGCCTTGGGCACGCCGTCGTCCCCAGGCTCGCAAGATAGGCTCTCGTCGGGCGAGTAGCGAGAAGTGGCGAGGGTCGCGGTCAGGCATGGCTTTAAGGGCCTGAGTTAAATAGTAATAGGTATCGACGTTGCCCGCGAGCTCTTCGGCATTCTCTGCCGCCCGAATCGCGGGATCGATCGCTTCTTGTTGGCGGCCCGCTCGGACTAGATGGTCGGAGATCGGTCCGTCGTCTCGGCCCTGTGTGTAGTCTCGACGTGCGAGCTTAATTTCCGCAGCCCTCCCGTGCATGCGCTGATTTAGGTCAGGTGGAATGCTGCCTTTGCAAACCTCATGCAGGCTGATTGTCGAGAACCGTCGTTTCTCTTCGCCATCAGGCCCTTGGGTGGGATCACGCTCTAGGAGGTCAAGATCGACCAGGCGATCGAGGACGCTGTCCGAGGGGCGATCAAGAATTTTCTCGACCTCGGATGCTCGGAATCGGCTACCGAGTACAGCGCCCGCTTGGAGAGTCTCACGACTGCTAGGAGAGAGGCCATCGATACGGGTTTGTAACGCGCTCTCGATACTTGGAGGAAGATCGATTCGCGGACCTCGCTCCCGCACCAGCAGCCGTTTTCCCTGGGGATTCCAGGCGAGAACGCCGCGTTGCAGCAGGGAGGCGATGATCTCTTCGATGAACAGCGGATTTCCACCCGTTTGTTCGACGATCGCGTCGGCGAGAGATTCGGCATCTTTCGGGTTCTCAAATCGTCCGATGATCAACTCGCGCCGGGATTGCTGATCGAGTTCCTCGAGCTCAATGACTACGATGCTCGAACCTTCCCGTGAGGCCATGGCGTCTGCCCGCGCGCCTCGACGGGAGGTGGACAAGATAAGGATCGGGAGCGGGAGGTCTTGCGCCGTCCAATCTTCAATTACCCTGAAACTTTGTTCGTCGAGAAAGTGCAGGTTTTCCACCACAACCAGCACCGGACGTCGTTGGGCAAGTCCGCGTACGAGTCGACGGATAAGCTGTGTCAGACGATGGCGGCGCTCAGCAGGCTCGATTGGAATGTCGTTGTGGTTGACCAATCCGAGCGCCGATGCCAGCGCCAGCGAGAGCGATTGTGCCTCATCGACACCGTAGTCCTCGAGCTGCCGTTGAATCTCGCTGCTGGTAGTGTCGGGTGAAATCTGGAGAAAACGGCGTAGCATTCCAAGAAATACCTCGAGCGGCTGATTGCGTTTCGACCAGCGTGCGTATCCGTGGAAGAGCGCGTACGAGCCTGCCGGGAGCGCCGCAGTGAAGCGGTCGAGAAGCGCTCGCTTTCCGATACCCGGCGCGCCGACGAGGAGTACGCTACGTGCCTCCGGACCGCGAATCGCCGCGGAAAACTGGTCCCGAAGGGCTTTCATCTCCAATTCACGTCCAAAAAGAAGACGTCGGTTGAAGCGGACCCATCGTCTCTCGGATTCCGAAAGGGGGCCCAAGAGCGGCGCGATTTGCTGAAAATCGGCGGCCCACGGTGAACCATTGTGCTTCGGGGCAATGTCGGGGCGCGTGTAGCCTAGGGGGCCAAAACGCCATCGGCGCGTCATGGATTCGAGCAGCGGGCCAGCGACCATAACCTCATCGTCGATACAGCGCTGAGCGACCGACTCCAGATGGTTGCCCAATCCGAGTGGCAGATCAACGGATGTTTTTCCGCTGGCATCGCGAAGAACCGCGAGCTGGGTGCCAACGAGAGCGATCCCAAGTCCGACCCCTGGGGCGCTCTCTCCGATCGCCTCCCGTAGCGCGTTGGCGACTCGCAGGGCCCGCTCCGGGTCGTCGGTAGCGAGCACGGTCCCGAAGGCCAGGAGAGCCATCGATTCGTCGATGTGGACGATGAAAGCTTCTCGTTTGAAGGCAATATCTTTAATGACAGTGAGAAATCGTGTGGTGTCGGAGGGAGGGTCCGTGGGTAATGCGGGGCGTGGATCGAGGGCGGCATGCAGGAGAATGACCCGGAGCGAACGACGTGTGGGGCCAAGGGGCATTCCCTGGCTGCGGCCATCGCCGAGGTCTCGGGTCGAGATCTGCGACAGACTTGTTCCTTCGAACATGATCTTCGATTCCCTTGCTCGATATCGATCAAGGAAGGTCTGAAGAACCTCATCGTCGATCACGGGCTCTGAACGATGTAGAAATGTCGCCAGGTCAGACTGCAATTCACGGACAGTCTGATAGCGGGCATCAGGGGCGCGCGCCAATGCGCGATCGACAATTCGAGCGAGTTCGTCCGCGATCTCTGGTGCGCGTTCGAGCAGCGGGGGGATGGGCTGGCTGCGGACCTGCTTTAACGCCGCGATCCGGTCTTGATTGCGAAACAGCAAGACGCCGGTCAGAAGCTCGTAGAGCACGATGCCCAGTGAGTAAATATCGGATCGTTGGTCGACCTTTCGACCGGAGGCTTGCTCCGGCGACATGTAAGCGACCTTTCCCTTGATGGTCTCGGTGTGTCGCTCGATCTCATCCTCGATTGGGGAGGCGACAGAATTTGAGCCGGTATCCGAAGGAGAATCATGGTCACACGCTCGGCGTGTACGCGCGATGCCAAAGTCGAGCAATTTAACCTGTCCCTCGAAACTGACGATGACATTGTGAGGGCTTACATCGCGGTGGACGATACCAAGTGGTTCTCCGTAGTCGTCTGATTTTCGGTGGGCGTATGCCAACCCAGAGGCAACTTGGTGGCCGATGTAGGCGGCAACGACCCCCGGGAAAGCGTCTTCTTGGCCGCGCACAGCGTGGAAAAGCCGCATGAGGTCGAGACCCTCGACCAACTCCATCGCGAGGTAAAATGTTCCTCCGATCTGACCAAAGTCGAAGACTTGTACGATGTTGGCGTGGTTGAGACTGAGGGCAATTTTTGCCTCGTCGACAAACATACGCATGAACTCTGGCTGGTCGGCAAAGTCGTGGCGGATTTTTTTGATCACGACCCATTTGGTCAGGCCTTCAGCAACTCGGACGCTGGCTCGATAGACCTCGGCCATGCCACCTTCTCCGATGAGACGGGTCAGTGTGTAACGTCCAAAAATGTGCGGGAGGTCGAGGGTCATGGCAATTGCGGAGCACGAAGGCCTCGCGCGGTAGACAGATCAGTGATCTTTAGGTTGTCGAAGCGGGTCTCTGCTTCCCAGCCGTTGAACGCGAAAAACTGATTTTCGGGCCCCGTCAGAGGTTGCGGGTCGATCATTGTAAGAAATTCTTGTCCATCGATGCCCCAGCGCAGCTCGTTCTGGCTACGCGTGATGACAAAATGATAGCGATGCCCGACATCGACGCTCGGGGACGATCGAGTCTCTCGATCCTCACCATGTTCGTTTTTTCGGGCGATGATGCTGAGTTTGTTGTCCCAGCCTCCAAAAATGAGGACATAGCCGGTGGCTGTGTAGCTGACGGTTGTGGCATAGCTATGGCCATCTCCGGCAATCTCTACCTTTATGTCGCCGGACTTTGTAGCAGCCCACGCATCGAACTCGATACGCACCTCGTGGGGGATTGGGCGCTTAAGCCACAGCGGGTGGTTTCTTGCTCCCGAGACTACGAGGGATCCATCCTCGATTCGTACACCATCGCCGGTCACCCTCCAGTCGTCACCAATGGTTCGACGGTTGAAATTTTCATCGATAACCACCCGCGCTCCCCGGCCGGTCGTGCTGTAGGTTCGTGGGATTTCGTCACAACTCGTCCCGCAAACGACGAGGCCGAATATTCCCCCCAAGTGGCGCAGATGGTTTGTCGGTCGAGCTACCATGTTCGGTCTTCAGGGGAGTTCGAGAGCAGGCGGATCAGCGTGAGGCGCCAGGGGTCGGCGAGTGTCGAAGGCACGTGCGAAGGCGCATCAAATTCGCCATCAACCCGGTCAAAGTCAGAGGGTAGAGGAAGGGGAGCGAGTGCCAACTCGAGTAACACAACGCCGGCGCTAAAAATGTCGGAGAGCGAGCTTGCGGGTGCTCCCCTGCGAACCTCAGGGGCGAGATAGCGCAGCGTGCCGGCGCGTGCCCGAGGGCGTGCGCTGGAGGAGGACTGTGACTGGGCGAGATCTGATGCGCGGTCGATCGCTAGGCCAAAGTCCGCCAACGCGATCGGCGATCCAGATCGTTTTTCGCGGACAAGGATATTTGCCGGTTTGACGTCGCGATGCACGGCGTGCACGGCGTGAACGGCGAAAAGTGCGCTGCGAAGCTGGGCGGCGATTCTTGGTAGATCTCTCCCATCTACGAGTCCGCGGCGGAGCGCGAGCCTCAAGTTTCCGCCCCGGCACAGCTCGAGGGAGACAAAGCGATGCCGCGGCTGGACGTCGAGGAGCGAGACGACATAAGGGCTACAGACTTGGGCGAGGGTCCTTGCTTCAGCAAAAAATCGAGCCTCAACGACGCGGGCCGGGACACCGTCGAGGCGGGCCTCTTCGCCGAGCAACCGTTTGATTGCGACCTGCCGGCCAACGTGCCGATCGTAGGCTTCGTAGACGACCGCGTGACGGCCTCGGCCCAAGGGGCGACCGATTTCGTAGCGTTCCAGGCCGACGGTTTCTGCGAGTTCTAAGGCTTCAAGCCCGTCAAGCAGCGCGACGCCGCGGCTGCGGTGCTCGGACGAGAGACCCTGTGACTCAAGGCCTTTGATCGACTGGGACCAACCCCGCAGTGCCCGCTGATGCTCTACATCGGCGGCGAGTACAGCCTCAAAATGACGCAGAGCGCTTCCGTAGTCGTTGCGGTCCAAGAAATGTTGAGCGAGGAGCAGGTTGGTGGCGTGGTGACCCTGGGGGTCGGGGAGTTGCAAGACGGCTCGGGCGAGCTGGATTCCGAGTTCCCGGTCGAGGGCATCCATGAGCTCAGCGGCGAGGCGTAGAGCCAGGTCGGACTGGGGGCTTCGTTTGAGGGCCGCGGCCATGGCGACGATCGCACCTCTGAGGTAGCCATCGTGCGACAGCGAGCGAATCTCTTGATCAACGACGCTAGCGGGGGCCGACTCTTTGAGATCTCGGATGAGTTTTGCGATCCCGGGGTGTTCTTCAGCACGCGTTGCCCCCTCGCTAAAACGCAACAGGATAGCCTCCACGGCTACGTGCATGGCTGTTGATCGCTCTTTGTTGCCGAGAAGAGGAATCAAGCTCAAGGAGGCATTGGGAGCATCGTCCTCAGGATCAGTCATCGGGTTTGCTCCAAGTATTCACGGACGACCAGGACCAGGTTGACTGGATTGCCTTCGTCGTCTGTTCCTCGTAGCCGTAGCCTGTCGTGAACAAGTAATTCTACCGGGGCGCCGGGCCCAAGAGGCTCGTTTTCCAGCCACATCGTAACGCCAGCGTCAGCGATAAGCTGGGTATAGGGGTCGTCAAATACCAGCGTAGCTGGTTCGATTTGCTCGGGTCCCATGGCCAAATCGCAACCCAAAGGCGCAAATAGGGTCCAGGGTCCCAGAGCGCCACAGGCTCGAACAAAGACCGCGGGTCGTTCATGGTTTCCGGTCGGCACAAGCTCGAGCGCCAGGGCAATTCCGAGTCCCAACTCTCCAGAGTCGTTCAGATCGGTCCATTCTCCGGGGTCCAGTGGATCCCCGTCCCAAAAACTTCCGGCCCGCGAGCCTCGGTCCGCAAGCCTTAGCTTGGGGTTTCCCTCGGGGTCAATATGCAGCTCGATCGCGGCATGGTCTCGTGACAGTGCGGTGCCGTCGACTGGAAATTCGGAGTCAGGAGCACGACCGATCCGCAGCGTGTGCCCGCTGACAATTCGAATCGCTTGGCCCGTCTCTGGGGAACTTAGCAGCAGTCGTCGTCGGCGCGGAAGACCATGATCGAATAGCCCTAACGTGCGCTCAAGATTCGGCTGGAGGGTCAGCCCTTGACGAGCGCAATGCCGCTTGTGTTCGAGCAAGAGCCGGTGGGCGAGTTTACGTCGGCCGAGTCGCATTGCGCTGTCGATCTCTGCCTCGGCGCGGGCTAAATCTTGGGCCGCGCGTTCTTGGTGCTCGAGAATGGCAAGGACAAATTCGAGCCGAGTGATCGCACCGGCGGCCTCGTAGGCCTGCGCAGCCCGATGAAGCAGGCCCATCGCTTCGTAAAGTTCTCCCGCCTGGGAGCCTTCATCGGCCTCTTCATGAGCGGATGCGGCCTCGAGGCTGAGTCCGCGACGGAGCGCCCCCTCGGGGAGGGCTTGAGCATGGCCAAGTAGGGCGCGAGCGAGGGCGGCATGGAGAGCACGCCCCTGTTCGCTCTCGCCCGAATTACGTGTTGCCCCCTCCCGCAGCGCCATGATTCTGCGACGATCATCGCGGAGAGTCTGGGCGTGTTCGAGGTGAAGATTCGCTGCTTGTGCATGTTCTCCGGCGACCTCAAACAGACGAGCGGCATCTCTCAATTCGCCAGCGTCCTCGAGCGCCGACGCTGCGCGCAATCTGCCGTGGTTCCGCGCGCGCGCACCCAATGAATTCGTATCGTCGTCGTTCACGCGCTTGGAGGAGGGAAGCGTGCCGGTGGAGGGTCGTTCTCGGGGCATGTTCTGGATGGGCGCGCGGAAGACTCCGATGTGGATTCGGCGGCCCGATGGAGCGTCAGAGGGACATCGATCGTCGCGTTCCACCGTAGCTGAATTGGGGCCGCATGCGAATACGATTGGGCAGGTATGCGCGGATAGCCCCGCTCAATCTCACCTGGGCGCAGGGGCACCGACCCATGAACCCCCATTTTCGCATTGGGGCCGTGAGTTCCCCGCGAGTCCCCAAATCACGGTCGCGTCCCCTCTGCGTCCGGCACGGAGCCGCGCCGAAGGGGAGTTTCCCCCCGTCCCGGCCGATACAAAACTGGGAAGGATCGCCTGTATGCCACCCACTCCTCGTTTGCAGCTCTCCGTCGAGAATGTAGATGTTTTTTTGATGCGCGGTTGAGCGGTGACGGTCTCCAGGATTACAATGCGACCGTGGCTCGGGCCTTGCTCACGCCGGTTGTTGCCGGACAAACTCGGTTCAGGATGCAGGGCTTCAGCCCCGACGCTCGAGGGATCGCCATGGGGCGGGAGGCCTTGCTTGTCTTTGAGTCCCTTGACCGCCTCGTGGGTTTTCTTGGAGCCTACAGTCGAGAGGCAAACCTCGACGATTTGGTTCCGACGCTAACACTGGAGAGAGCTCGGCGTACCGGGGGGGGACAAACGTTTCTGTTGCGCTGCCAAGCTGTGGATGGCTATGCGCTGGATCGGCTGATGCGCCTTGCCAAGGTGACGCAGTCTCCCGTGTACGCCGGGAGCGGAGCCTTCTTCATTCAGACGAGGGATCGGCGTGCACCCTTTGGCTACGATCTGGAGGTCTCCTCGTCTGAAATCGATCGTGCTGACGATGTGGACGTGCTCGTGGTCGAATTCGAGTTTTCGATGGGGTTCTCCATTATCGAAGGAATCGACCCTGTAGAATTGATTCTGCAGTTGGCGTTGCGCCCCGTCCCACTTCCCCGCGGGGGGGTCGCCGAAGATCCGGAACTCGCGGGTGTGCGAGAGATGGCGCTGCTGCTAGTCGCCCCCGGCATATCGGAGCGCGTGCTGTCGTATCTGTGGCGCGTCGAGGCGGATATGGCTGGGGTGCGCGTGCAGATCGAAGAGGACGCGCGCTCAAGCCTGTTGGTGCGTCTTCGCCAGCCCGACGGACATCTTCTCGATATTCTCCGGGCGATACCCGGTGTTGAGTTGCTGGCTCCGGTGTCGCCGCGGGCCGCGGTCGAGGTTGGATACGAGCACCCAATCCATTTGGCCTCCGTCGGGCGCTCATTGCCTGGCGACGATATGTACATCTTGCGTGGCGGAGTGGGCCGGGTTGAACGGATGGATGGTGCCCCGCGATTCGTACAAGGGCGTCATCTTGTTGCATCCGAGGTCCAAGTCAGAGATTGGGCACCGCGAAAGCTTGCGGTCGAGGAGCTGGCGCCTCTTCGCGTGGAACTTGAGCTGCGCGCGACGGCCCATGCTCGCGAGCCTCGCGCGTCGTTAGTCGCGTGGCGCGATATCGAACTTTTGCGGCGCCTTGTCTACGTTGTTCCCCCGAGCGCGCTCGCAGCGGCACGAGTTGTCGCGCTTGAAGAGGGCTTGTTGGTGGTCTCGGGAGCGCCACGAGCCGCCGCGGAGCGAGGCAGCGACCAAGGATTTGGTGTCGGAAGCATCATCCCTCTTGGCGATCGGTTGGTTGAGATCGCTCCAGGAGTGCTCGTGCCTGATGGCTACGAGCTGTGGCCACGTGTGCGTGCGAGCTTGATTCGAGAGCTGCTGGGATTGGATGGCGATGACCGGGTCTTGTTCCGGGCGCCGGGGCTCGACCCGATCCGAGTCCCTGCAGATGAGATGATCGCACTCGATGCGGCGGTGGTCGGCAGCTTGCAGCCCGTTGACCTTGAGGCTGCCGACGTCACCGTGACAGATGCTGGCCCTGGCACGATCGAGAATCAAAGTCTCGGGAGATTTGCGCTTTGGGGTTTCAAGTCCCAGGAAGGCGGTTCCTGAGTTCGAGGTTCGCGTGGCGGACTTCGAGTTCAGTTCCAAGGGGGGGACACAGCCATCGGCACCGAGCTTCAGTCTTTTGTCGAGTCCTTTGTCGTGCCGCTGCTCTCGGGCGGAAAGGTGCACGTAGGGGCGCCCTTTTCATGTGACGATCGCAAGGAGATGATGCGTGATGCGTCTGCCCTTAGAGATCCGAGTCTTCAATTTTTTCGGCTTCGTCGCGGACAGATCTTGATCGCTCACCCGGAACTCCCGGATACCGAAGAAGATGATCTTTCGCTGTGGCTTGGTCTACACAATATCTTGTTGTTGGATCACCCGGATACCCACCGGGTGTGGGCTCGTGACTCAAGCTGGGTCCGAGTCGAACTGGAGACTCGACGGCTACTGAGTTTCGCGGCGCCGACCGATATGGCCGAGGCGTTCGCGCGACACTGCAGCGTGGGTGCTTTTATTGAGCTTCGGCGCACAGATCACTGGGTTGTGGATGGCGATCTGGAACGGCGATATCAGGGACAGACGCCGAGGTCCTCGGGGATTGGACGGGCAGGATTGTTCGGGCGATCCCCGCAAACCCGCAGTGAGGTCGTACGATGGCTCGACCAAGTGCATGAGCCACCGGTCTCGCGGCTGCTGGAAGACGCACTTTGGTCCAGCCCGTTGACGAGCCTCTTGCACCCAGAATTTTCCCCTGCGGCTTGGTCTCCGTTGTTCGCCACGGAGCTCCTGCGCAAGCGCGGACTTGCGCGGGCGGTGGTCTATCGCTGGGCGGGTGCGGGCGACTGGTTGCAGGTCGGCGCCGTGGTCGCTGGCAGCCTGTTGCGAAGTCTCGATCTTCTCACCGTGGTTTTCGGTGCATCTAACTCCAAAGACGGCGTACGTGAGGATCCCCCCCAAGGATCCGATGTTCGCGCGCTCTCGGGCGAGCCGTTCTCGACGGCGCCCCAGGATGTCGCCGCAGTGATAGGGGCCTTGATCCATCTTCACTGGTTGAAGGTGTTGGAGTTCGACGCCCGGATCGCCCCAGGCGCGGCCGCGAGCGACCGCGCGGTGCAGGCATTTCTTGCCCTGCCCCTGCTGTTGCCGCAGATCGAGTCTGTCGTCGGGTCTCCTTGGTCCGGTGGCGGGCACAAATCTACGAGCTTCCGTCGCTGGGAGGAATATGTTGCCCATGTGCGTAACCTGTTGCCACGCGATACTGTTGATAAACTTCTGGCCGCACTCACGGCTCGAATCGTAGAAACGACGAATTAATGAGCCAGACATCGCAGCCTCCAAAGTCCTCAGGCGATCCATCTGCTCCGCCCATGTCCATCGCCGAGTTTTCGCGTCGCCTACAAGCAGGAGCTCGCGCACTGGAGTCGGAGTTCCTTGGCAAAGAAGAAGTCATTCGGCTCCTTTTCGTGAGCGCGATCGCTGGTGAGCATCTGGTGATGGTTGGGCCGCCTGGCACGGCAAAAAGCGCGCTTGTTCGCGCGTTCTCGGAACTGTTGGATACGACCTGTTTTGACTATTTGCTGACCCGTTTCACCGAACCCAATGAAATTTTCGGACCGGTCGATATACAGGCCTTTCGTGACGGAAGCTACCGGCGGCGTATCAAGGGCATGTTGCCGACCTGCGAAATTGCTTTCTTGGATGAAATTTTCAAGGCCAACAGCGCCATCTTGAACAGTCTACTTAGTCTCTTGAACTCTCGTCGCTACAGCCACGGAAGCCACAGCGTCAGCGTCCCACTAATCTCGATGTTCGCGGCGAGCAACGAAGTGCCCTCGGACGACGCCCTCTCGGCTCTTTTCGATCGTTTCTTGCTGCGCGTTCGAGTCGACTATCTCGACAGCTACCATTTTCGTGGGCTGCTACAAAAGGGTTCAGCGCTTGAGGCCAAGGCGATGGCGAAAACTGAAGGTCAACGAACGAAGGTTGTGTGCGGTCGTGACCTCGTCGCTATGCAGTCGCGTTTTGGCGAACTGCTCGGCGCGATGGATGAGGAATTCTTGGCGACGTACAAGGGGATCGTGTTCCAAATTCGGTCCGAAGGGGTCGGGCTCTCGGATCGTCGGGTTGTTAAAATGCTGAAGCTATTTGCAGCATCGGCGGTGTTCGACGGGCGTGACGCCGTGAACGACTCCGATTTTTTTGTTCTTCGCCACGTTTGGAACACGCCGGAACAGCAAGACCTCTTGCAGGAAATCGTCGGTCCGGTGTTGGATCGGTGGTACGAAAATCATCCTGATCAGCAGCGTATTGGGGCCACTCCGACAAGCATTGAAGATCTGCTCGCAGAGCTAAAGATCATTCGAAAGACATTGGGGAGCTCGGAGGTTCTTTCGGATATGCAACTGTTCTCGCAGCTGCGTAACCTAGGCGATATCAAGGCGGCATTGAGACGAATGCGGGACAATCCAACAGCGGATCGGATGGTCGGCGAGGTGGATCGTCTGCTTGAGACGATGTTCGCTTCAAGTCGATTTGTGTAGCCAAGGCGCGACGATGCCCGAAGAAGACGACGCCGACATGCATACATCGCCCTCTGGGTCGGAAAGCGGCCTGTCGTTCCGGCATCTCGGGGCGAATGCGGAGCGAGAAGTCGGAGGGGTGGCGCTCTCTGAGCTAGAGGGCGTAGGATCCACCGGGCTGATGCGAGCCGTGGCATGGCACAATGTCTTGGTTCGGCTCGGGATCTGTGTGCCGTTTCTTGTCACTCATGACGTTGGATGTTTGCTCGTGGGTCTAGGTCGACCCGGGAGCGTGAGTCGAGGCCTAGGCGAGGCTGCAATAGGCGAGTCTTGGCGACAATTTCTGGTGGAGATGGCTGATACCGATGTGGCTCGATCTCAGGCGGCATGGAAACATCGTGATGCGATGGTCGGTGTTGTTCTCGCTCGGATCCTATCCGTCGTCACCCCCTACATAAGCGAAATCTCGCGTGCTCGCCGACCGCTCGAACTGTCAGGCGACGCAGTTCAATACGCGCGTCTAGACCCCCGCTCGGCCTTTACCCGCTACGCGCAGGATTTTGCGATCGACTGGATACAGACGATTTGCTCCAATCGGCTGCTTCCTTTGCTTGAGACTGAGCAGGTTGACATGGATGCGCTTCGGCTTCTTGGAATGTTTCAGGGTGGGAACGAAGGAGGAGATGGGGTCGATCTCGCCGATCTTTACAACGTAATCGTTAATCCAACATTGGCGGATGTCGTTGATTTTTCACTTGAATTATTGCCCTCACTTCTTGAGGTTCGCCAGGAAATGGGTCAGCAGAGTTTTGGTATGGATGGCTATGCCTCGATTGAGAGAGTTGGCCAGATCGAGAGCCTCATGTTGTCTCAGCTTGCCTATGACGACGAGGTCTTTCTCCAAAAGCTTGTTGATCGTGAGCTCTTTTATCACACACACGAGAAGCAGTTTGAGAACGAGAGGCGATCGCACCACGTCTTGGTGGATGGAAGCGCCTCGATGCGGGGCGTTCGCGAGGTGTTTGCAAGAGGTCTAGCTCTCGCGCTGTGCAAACGACTCGCGTTATTGGGAGAAGATGTGCATCTTCGCTTTTTCGATAGCCGACTCTACGACGGCGTAAAAGTGGGGGGTTCAAGCGGAGCCGAGGTGCCTTACGTCCTGCAGTTTCGTGCTGAGCATGGACGAAACTATCGAGCTGTTTTTCGCCAACTCGCGTCTGAGCTTTCTGCGCGGAAACGTCAGCCAACGAAGTCACTGGTCTACATTTTGACCCATGCCGAGGCCTGTTTTCCGATCGAAGAAATCCAAAAAATTTCGACAATCGCCGCGATGTACGGTGTCTTCGTCTTGCCGAAGGGGCCCCTCGATCTTCCCTATCTTGACTCCTTGCATCGAGTTCACGTGATCGACGAGGAGTCTCTATCTCTCACTCGCCGCGCTGGGAGTGCACATGCGATCATCCACGGGGTTGAACGCGATCTTGGGCAACGTAAGAGAGGTCGCCGCGAGGAGGGAGGGATCGGCAATGGATAGCGCGGTGCACTGGTGGATACGCGCGTCGGCGGCCTTGCGTGCCCGTCGTTTCGAAGACGCGCTCCCGTATTTGCGCGATTTAATTGGAGTCGTCGATAGGATTGATTTCGAGTACGAAGAGTGGCTAAGGGCCTACGCGGAGGCACTGCGCGCGCTGGGCCGCGACGACGAGGCGGCGGCGTGCTCGGCCTATCTCGGGGCGACCGAAGCTCCGGTGCAAATGAGCCTCGTAGACCGAGTCGGCCGAGCTCGTCGCGGGGACTCTCAGGTCTTGATGAGCATTCGCTTGGGCGCTGTCTACCTGTCTCGCGCCGGTTTTAATGCTGTTGCTGCGCTTTGGTTTGAGGCCGGTGCGATGCCCGTTCATCGCGCAATTGAGTTGGAGCGAGGGGGGCAGGACGAGCGTGTCGCGGAACTGTGGAAGGTGCTCATTGACGGAGAAGTCTTCGACGATCGTCCCTACGAGCAAGCGCTGGCGAAGATTAATTACGGCCTCTGTTTGCACCGTCTCAAATCAGGATTTGCGAGATCTGCACTTATCGAGGCTACGACGGCCGTAGAGGAGGTCGCCGATGGATTTGAGACTCAGGGGCTTCGCGAACGGGCATTTGATTGCTACCAGTTGTTGGCGCGTATTGGTGTTGAGACGCTCGCTTTCGAGAATGTCGCCGAGGGCTATGTAAATAGTATTCGGATTCTTCGAGACGACGGTCTGAAACTTGATGCGTTGCGGTTGTATGAGGCCTTTGCCGCCCTCGCTGGTCGTTTCGATGAGTTTCATGCGGTCGCGGGAATCCTTCGTGAGGCCGCAGATTTTTGTACGCGCCGGGGCCTTCCGTACGCAGATGACCTTCGTCTGCGTTGCGCAGAGGCCTGGGTGAAGGCAGCAACAGAGGCCCATGAATCTGGCCATCCTCTCCAGATTGTAGAAAATGCCTACGGGTCGGCGGCCGAGGCCTTTGTTTCCGTTCGGGCCTTTCGAATGGCTGCCGGGGTCTACACGACGCTGGCGGGACTCAATCTCAAGGGGGGCGAACGCTATCGTCGGATTCTGCATCGCATTGGGGAGAACCCCAACGACCGGGTGAAGCCTGTCCCGGTGCCGGATTTTCTAAAGCGGCTGCCTGACTACGAAGAAGTTTGGTACGTCGACTTGGCCGAGTGGGAGCTTGAGGGCAACCCGGCCCTCATCGCCGCTGGAGTCATGGCCGATCGGCGTTTTCCAGATTTTGTACGCAGGCACGGATTGCTGCTGGTTTTGGAGATGATTCAACCCGGAGAGGCCATGGGCACAGACTTGATTGTCGCGCGTTTGCAGGCCATTCGGGCGTACCCTGCGATTTCAGCGCTCGAGCGTCTATTTGCCCGCGGTGATGTTGCCACGCAGAAAGCCGTGGTCGCAGCCCTCGGAAATTTTCGATTCAAGCGTAGCTTTGCTCTTCTCACCACGGCCTTGTATTCCGACGAGATCACGGTGCGCAGCCAGGCTGCCGACTCCATTGCCAATCTCTACTTTCCTCATGCCTTTGACCGTCTTCGGCGAATCTATGAGACACGTGATTTCCCGGATGGAACAGATGCCAGAGTTGCGGCGATCAAGGCGATCGGACGTGTCAATACGCCAGAAGCCCTCGACTTCTTGTGCGATCGCTTGCGGGAGGGCGAGGCGCCTTTTTTAGGACACGTACTTTCTGCCCTGAGCGAGCTTTCGAATCGAGATCTGGTTCCGTACCTCAGTCAGCAACTCGACTTGATACCGGTGAAGCATCGGCCGCTGGTCGAAGATCTTCTGCAACGGCTCTCTGCCTAACGCGGGCAGGCGATGCCGAACGAAGTCAAAGTGTTGGGCTACATCGTTTTGAAAAACAAACCGAAAATGAAGGCATTTGTGTAAGGGTACTCACCCCCAAAGCTGTGCATGAGCCCCTGCCAGCCGAGGCTGAGTCCGACCATGCGGTGCTGAGAACCGCGGTCGGTGTTGTCGACCGCGAATCCGGCATTCAGGCGTACTCGCGGGCCATGTGGAGCGACCGCGTCGGGTGATGGGGCGCCGGAAGATACGGGGGCGGTTGTGCCATAAAAAAAGCTGTATCCCGCCTCAACCTCCAGCAGACTCCGCTGCGCCAGGCCGAGACGACCTAGACCCACGGTTGGACCACCACCCACGAGGATATTGTTTTGGACGACCGGGTCCCCCTTCGTCTGTGTAAAACGAATTTTTCCGGCGTAGAGCGATGCGTCGACGGAATAGCTAAAGTAGTTCCAACTCTGCCCGAAACCGATGCCAAGTCCAACGGCCCGGCCGCCCCGAGACTGTTCGTTACCAAACATCGCAAATGACCCTTCTGCGCGCATCAAGAAGCTTGCGGGGTTCTCGGTCGGTCGATAGAGGTTCTTGAAGTACCGGGTGCGATTGGCCTGCCCGCGCTGTTCACCTCCGACGACGGTCCTCGGCGGTGACGGTCGGGCTGAGGGCGCCAGAAGATCGGCGGATTCTGCTGCTGATGACGGCAGGCGACGAGGCGCTTGTTCGGGTTGAGGAAGCAGAATCGAGTTTGGTGTCAGTTGAGGCTTGACGGTCGGTTCTGATTGCGCGGACGTTGTTTGCACAGTGATCCCGCCCGGGCGATGGGGATCCGCAGGAGAGGTTGCCGCTTCGTCGGGTGTTGGGTCTTTTGTTGCGTCCACCGGATCTGCGCTTGAGTCGTTCGGGGTCGCAGTATGGGGGGGGACCTGTGACGTCGGCGGTCGCGCTTCAAGCGTAGCGGTCGACGTCGGAGCCGCGACGGCCACGGCGGGGGACAGAACGAGGGCGATTCCGAGCCAAGGCAAGACGAGGACCAGCGAAGATCGTAGGAACGCTGCGTGAGGCCGTCTCGTGAACATGAAGTGAGGCTACCTGCAAAAGCAGCGCGCCGCGAGGAGGTGGCTCTGACGGAACAAGACTGTGCCGCTCGGTTCAATGACTCGTTGGGCTTGTGATTTTAGCAGGCTAACAGACCACAGATAGGGGGCGATAGGCATCAGAATCTGTGAATTAGTTGTATTCAAACTCACACGAAATGTGATGATGCGAGGTGGTCGGAGAGCTTGCTCTGGGACTTGCATTGCGACCCAGGGCCTTGGACTATGCGGCGGCGAGAACACTCAGGCGCAGACTCGTGCCTGAGCTACATCTCGACGGAGAAACAAATGTTCGTAAATCGAAAACAGGGCCTTAGGGCCATTGCGACGCTTCAGGCCACGTTGTTTGCCGTTGCGATTCCCCTCGTTGGATGCGGTCCGATGATATTCGCGGACGCCACGGCGCTTCAGATCGCCGGGACGCCCCCCGCTCCACCTCCACCCCCGGCCGTCGAGCAACCGAAGGACGAGACCGTGGTCGTGACGAAAGATTCTATTATCATCAATGACAAGATTCAGTTCGACTACAACAAGGCGACGATCAAAGAGGTCTCGTTCGGGTTGCTCGACAAGATCGTAAAGGTCATCAACGAGAATACCCACATTGCTGAGTTGTCGATCGAGGGCCACACGGACAGCGACGGCTCCGACAGATACAACGAGAAGTTGTCCGACAAGAGGGCAGCTTCGGTTCGCCAGTACTTCATCGATCACGGAGTCGTTGAGGGTAGGCTTGTGTCCAAGGGCTGGGGTGAAGCCAAGCCCGTCGATTCCAATGATAGCGATGCGGGCAAGGCCGCGAACCGTCGCGTCGAATTCATCATTACCAAGCAAGAGACTGTCATTGAGACGGTACGAGTCGACGCGAAGACAGGTACGCGAACGGTAGTGGACTCGAAGGTTGCACCAAAAGCGACAGCGCGTGAGGTCGTCCCGGCCAAGAGCGCATCGGAAGGGGCGAAACAATGAGAATCATGAGCAAGACCATCGCCGCGGCCCTTGTGTTGGCCACGGTAGGAACCTCCGGTTGCGCATTCTTTGCACGCAGCGCCGAGGACTATCGGGCAGTGACACGCGAGTTGGTGGACACAAAAACCGGTTCAATTCGAGACTGCTACGACGCCGCTCTCTTAACGAGTCAGGGCGCGAGCGGGTCTGTGGTTGTGAACTTCACCGTGGCAAAGAAGACTGGGACGATCATGAATCCTGCCGTAGACGAGTCGAGCACCGCGCCGGCCGATCTCAGCCAGTGCGTCGTTCAAGCCGTTGATGGGCTGGTGCTCGACCCGCCCGATCAGCGTGATGGCTTGGCTACCTTTACCTGGGAATTCACCGCGAACGGGTAATCGTCAGTCGCGTACGAGCTCGATTGCGGGCGGAACGAGGAGCGGGGGAGAAAGCCCCTCGCTCCTCATTTTTTGCTCACGTCAATTACGCTTTGGCCCGCGCTTAGGAAACTGGAGTGCGCCGTCTCTTGCAGCGGAGCAGCGTGTGAAAGCCGATCTCACCGAAGTCTTCTTCGATAGTGAGTCCGGCGGCGGCGAGGCAGGCCAGCATGCGAGCAAAACTGAACATCTTGCTGTTGCCGTTGGCGACGGCTGTGAAATAGAGAGAGGTGTTGATCACACTATAGCGCGCCGCTTCGTGCTCTTGGCGATCCCAGTAGGTTTCCAGAATATAGAGCCGCGCCTCGGGGCCCATTGCGGAGGCTGCGCGTGTAAGGATACGTATGACTTCATCTTCGCCGAAGCAGTCGAGAAACTGACTCATCCAGATCGCGTCGAATCCGCTAGGGAGGACGGCGCTGCTATCGAGAAGATTGATCGACTGACCAGAGACTCGGGACGCGAACCCCGTATCCTGTGCGTTGTTGAGGGCCACAGCGATTTGTCCCGGAAGATCGATGATGGTCACTTCAACCGCCGGATCGAAGGTGCAACAGGCGAAGGCAAACTTTCCCGTGTTGCCTCCTACGTCGAGAATGCGACGCGGGGATCTAGAAAATATTTTTGGAAGCGCGCGCTCAAATACGCCGTCGGAATAGTAATGGTCAAAAGCAAACCAACTGCGTTGCGCGGTTTCTGGTAACTCCGAGAGTCCGTCATAGATGGTCTTCCATTGGCCATGTTCCGCGAGTCCGACCGGCCGCCCTTCGGCGATACTTTGGTCAAAGTGAAACATCGCGCGGTAACAAACGTCATGAACGAAGTCCATATTCACGCGCGTCATGGGATCGCGTAAGATCAGGTATCCGACCTTCGTTACTCGGTAGACACCATCATCGAGTTGCAGCATATTTGCCGCGAGACCCCCCTCAAGGAGCACCCGGGCCGCGTAAATCGAGAGATTGAGGTGATCGTGGATGGTCTCAGGGGTCGCGCCAAAGGGGAGTTGGTCGACTAAGAACTCAAGCACACCGGTATCGCGGAGCGTTCGAGCCGCTTGAAACATCATTGGCCCAAAAGCCAATTTTTGGGCCTCGAACTTGGCTTCGATGTTGGAACTCGCGTCGGGGAATCGTCGTTTCATGATCGTGGAGCCTCGTTCGGGCCAGAGGATAATGGATCTCGAGGCGGAGTCGATGATGGTGCGAGGGGTTCGTCTTCCTGATCCCAAAATGGGAAAAAATTGAACCAGTTGTTGGGCGCGATCTTGCAGAAGTGTTCGAGCCTCATGGCGTAGCGCTGGACGCATTCACGCAGGGCTTCCTGACGGTTTCCGCGTGGAAGAACGAGGGCCTCTGCGAAAGGCTCGCAGTAGAGGTCGTAGCGGTTTGGGGCTCGATGCACAGAGACCACAAAATACAGTGGGCAGCGCAACGTGGCGGCTAACAGGTAAGGACCCACCGGAAACCGAGCCCTCCCGCCCAAAAAATCGATGGCTATCGACGTGCCGTGCCCGTGACGATCTCCCAAGATAGCGACGAGCTCTCCGCGTTCAACGGCTTCGCCAACCTTGAGCGCAAACTCTACGCTTCCCGGCGTAATTTGAAGCATGCGGGTTGTGGATTTTGGATTGATTCGCTGGAGGACTGCGTTGATGCGTTCTGCATTTCCGAAGTCACCGACGATATTGATCGGGATGTCTCGGGCCACGCTTTGGGCGCGCATGACCTCAAAGCTCCCGATGTGGGCGCCGAGCAGGACTGCGCCCTTCCCTTGCTCGAGGAGATCGAGCAGATGCTCGTGGCCGTGGTATCGAATATCGAAGTTTTCGAATCGATCGCGCACAAAATATAGGCGGTCGAGCACCGTGTGAGCAAAACAGCGTATGTGCGCGTAGACGGCAAAAAATCCGTGGGGCTGGCCTAGACGCTGCAGGTATTCTGCGGAGCCTCTGCGAGCGTCTCGAGCTGCGAGTGCGTAGTAAAAGGCGAGGACGCCTACGAAGGCCCGTGTAAGTCGGCGACCCAAAAGGTCGCACATCGCCATCACCAGGCGCAGCCCGAGTGTGGTACCCAGTTCAGGAATTTCTCGCCATCCCCTTGCTGAAGCGTTCACACCCGAACCATACTCGATCCTGACTCCTGAGCGAACCGACGGGTGCGGAGCAGCCGTGCACTTGTTGACAACTGAGTTAGACGGAACTGAGAGCGCTCTCGAGGTCGCCGATGAGATCATCGACGTGTTCGATGCCGCAGCTGATGCGGATAAATCCGTCGGTGATTCCAAGGGCCTCGCGTTTGTCCTTCGGGATCGAGGCGTGGGTCATGATCGCGGGGTGTTCGATCAAGCTCTCTACGCCGCCAAGGCTTTCGGCCAAAGTGAAGATTTGAACTTTTTCAAGAAAGCGACGCGCGCCAGAGATGTCACTCGCCAAATCAAAGGAAATCATCCCCCCAAAACCTGACATTTGGCGACAGGCAAGGTTGTGCTGTGGGTGACTTGCGAGTCCTGGATAAATCACTCGTTTGATCTTCGAGTGTTCGGAGAGGAAGTTGGCGATGAGACCGGCGTTGTGAGCGTGTCGTTCCATACGCAGCGCGAGAGTTTTCATGCCGCGCAGCGTAAGGTAGCAGTCGTTCGGCCCCGGAATGGCTCCGCACGAGTTTTGGATGAAGTAGAGTCGCTCAAAGAGCTTCGGGCACCGCATGGTCACGGCCCCACCCACGACGTCGGAGTGCCCACCCATGTATTTGGTCGTACTGTGGACCACGAGGTCCGCACCAAGCTCAAGCGGTCGTTGAAACACGGGGGTCATGAATGTGTTGTCGACCGCAAGTAAAATCCCTCTAGCCTTGCACAGAGCACTGATGGCTTGGATATCGGCCATCTTGAGCATCGGGTTTGTCGGGGTCTCCAGCCAAACTAATTTCGTCTTCGCTTCGATTGCGTGTTCAACAGCTTCGACCGTTGTGGCGTCGACGTAGGTGAATCGATTTCCACGGCGGGTCATCACCTTGTCGAAGAGCCGAAAGGTTCCTCCATAGATGTCGTCGCCCGCGACAACATGATCTCCTGCATCGAGCAGTTGGATCACAGCGGTCGTCGCGGCACATCCGGAGCCGAAGGCCAGGGCATGTTTTCCCGTTTCAAGGGCCGCGATAGCACGCTCAAGTGCAAATCGGGTCGGGTTGTGAGTTCGACTGTACTCGAACCCACTGTGTTGCCCGGGGCTTTTTTGAGCGTAGGTCGACGTCTGAAAGATCGGAGGCATTACTGCGCCGGTGATCTCTTCGGCATGCTGGCCCCCGTGGATTGCGAGGGTTTCGATGCGTGCGTCCGCAGGAAGATGGTCTTGGTCAGACTCGTAGGTGGCCATGGCTGAATCTTGTCTGTGTCGAGGCTACTTTGACGGGGAACGTGCCGACGATAGATAGTCGATCAGGTCGATCTTCGTGAGCACGCTTTGAAGCTTATGATCGTCGAGAACAAGCACGACTCGGGCCTCGTTGAAAATGGTCTTGAGCAAGGTAAGGCGCGTGTGAGGTGTTACGGTGGCGTAGTCCGCCGAGACGAGGTCGCCAAGCGGCTCGTCGAATCCTCCCTCGTTGTCGACAATGTAGTTCAGCAGATCGATCTCGGAGACGATGCCGCGATGGTGTTGATTCGAGTCAAGCACGGGAAGCTGACTAATTCCGTGTTCTTTCATCATGCTGACCGCCTGGCGGACGGTGGTGCTCTCATCGACAGCGATCAGCCGTCGCGGCCGGTTTTTGATCAGATGCGCGACGGTACCTTCTTCTTCGTTCTCGTTGAGAAATCCGTTCGATCGCATCCAATCGTCGTTAAAGACCTTGGAGAGATATTTTTGCGCGTTGTCCGGGAGCAGGACCAATATCCGCTTTGGGGTCTTGAGCGAGCGAGCATACTTGAGCGCGCCTTGGACCGCCGCCCCACAAGAGCCGCCACAGAAGATGCCTTCGCGGCGTACCAAGTCGCGTGTCATCATGAAACATTCACGGTCGTCGACTTGAACGATGTCATCGAGAATGTTGAGGTTCATGGTCGAAGGTAAAAAATCTTCGCCAATGCCCTCGACGTAGTAGCTAAACGATTTGGTCAGACGCCCGGTTTTTACGTACTCATAGTAGAGTGAGCCCACCGGGTCGACACCTACGATCTGGATATCGGGGTTGCGCTCCTTGAAGTAGCGTCCGCAACCTGAGAGCGTACCTCCGGTTCCCATGCCGGACACAAAAACGTCGAACTCGCCACCGGTTTGTTCCCAAATCTCGGGTGCGGTGCTGAGGTAGTGAGACTCGGGATTGGCAGGGTTGTGGTACTGGTTCGCGTAAAATGCGCCAGGCGTTTCTTCTACCAGGCGTCGTGCGACGGAGTAGTAGCTGCGTGGATCGCTGGGCTCGACCGCGGTCGGGCAGATCACGACCTTAGCGCCGTAGGCCCGCAGTGCATCGACCTTCTCGGGGGACATCTTGTCGGGCATCACGAAGATGCATTTGTAGCCACGGATGGCCGCGACCATAGCGAGACCGGCTCCAGTATTGCCGCTTGTGGCCTCGACTATTGTCGCGCCGGGACCCAGCATTCCGCGGTCTTCCGCGTCTCGGATGATGTTCAGGCCAACACGGTCCTTCATTGACCCCGCGGGGTTCATGTATTCGATTTTGACGTAGATCTCTGATTCTACGTCCGCGGCGACCGCGTTGAGTCGAACAATTGGAGTGTTGCCGATGGTGGCGACGATGTCTTCGACCGCGCCTTTCATGAGGGGATTTGTCACACGTTCCTCCATTGAAGATGCTGACGATAGAATGTTTTGTGTGCCCGGGAAATGGTGAATTGCCGCAATTTTTCCACAATCGGGACGAACTCACATGAGTGAGGCGCCTGGGCTCACGGAAGCTTGTGAGGAAGCGCCCATGGCCTGTGATCTGTCGACTCGACGGTTTGTTGTACGTTTACTTCGACTCAAGCGTCGAATTGTGCCGTCGAAAAAAAATCCGGCTTGAAACGAGAAGGCGGGTCGCCATTTACGCTCTGTCGTACTGAAGTGTCGCAGGGTGGACTTCGTCGCCCCGAGTCCGAATGCGAAGGTCAGCGCCATCCTGTCGACTTTTGATGTGACCGACAGCTCGGCACGCAGGATGTGATTGTTGGCGATGATGGGTGCGCCTATGCTTTGGCTACGACCATCGTACGCGTCTTTGAGCATGGGGATCGGCAGCAAGTAGGCATAGCCTCCCGCAAGGCCGAAGATTTTTGATTGAATTCCTAGATAGATCTGGGGCTCGATGGCAAAGGGCATCGAGTAGCGGCTGTTGGCGACGTTGTAGCCCGCTGCCAGTGCAGATCGGAACATCATGTAGCGGAGGAATTGAATTTGATAGCCAAGGTCCAGCATCAAGGGGGCGTAGTGAAATCGTTTTGTGAGCCCGGTGTCGGTGTCTTTTGCCTTGCTCAGTCGCACATAGTCAGAGTGAATTGTTAGGCGCAGCCGGTGTCGGGAAGGCATCTGACGCGTTCGAGGGTCGACGGATCCATCACTCTCGTCGAAGGTCCGTCTCGTGGTGGCGGCCTCGGACTTGGCTGACAGCAGCAGGAGGCCGGTGATGCCTAGGGTGCTGATCGCTCGGACGATGCGCACGATGGCGGCTGGGACTGCACTGGAGACGATATGCGGCACCGGCCAAGGATCCAAGGAGTTTGGGTTCAAGTCAAACTCGTGGATGGGCAGAAGTCGGTTGCGGCGACTGTTTGTTGGGGTCAAACAAAGACGTCGAGTAACACGCAGACGAGGTAGGCGATGCTGACGTAGCCGTTGAGATCGAAAAAGGCTCGGTTGATACGGTTGAGCCGACCAGGACCGACGATCCAGTGCTCGTACACCAAAATCGTGGAAACGAGGGCGACGCCGCCAAGGTGCCATGCGCCGAGGTCCTCGGCGACATGAACACACAAGAGTGCGCCGGCGGTCACGACATGAAGAGCTGCGCTGAGGAGCACTGCGCCACGTGTGCCGAAGGTCACCGGGATCGAGTGCAGGCCAACGCTGCGATCGAACTGTTCGTCCTGGAGGCTGTACAGAATATCGAAGCCCGCAACCCACGAGGCCACCGCGATCATCAAGATCGTGGGGGTGGCGAAGCTGTGGAGGTTGCCCGTCACGGCGACCCATGCGCCCGCGGGACCCATGGCGAGCGCGATACCGAGGATGAGATGACTCGCCCACGAGAAGCGTTTGAAGAGGCTGTAGGCAAATATTACGAGCAGGCAGAGCGGCGAAAGTGCGAGTGCTACGCCCCCCAAAGCCCAGGTAGATCCCAGAAATACCAGAACTGACAGCCCCGTAAACACGCTCACGGCAGCGAGCGTGATCTTGCCGGCGGGAAGCTCTCGTTCTGCGGTGCGGGGGTTCTTCGCGTCAATTTTCCGGTCGACAATTCGGTTGAAGCCCATGGCTGCTGTTCGTGCTCCGGTAAACGCAAGAATGATCCAAAGCATTTTTGCCCCGGTTAGGCCCTCCGTGGCAGCGACGAGCTTGCCCTCGGTCGCCGCAGCGTGGGCCAAAGCCGCCGCAGCGAAGGTGAAGGGCAGCCCGAAGATTGTGTGGCTCAAGCGAACGAGGCCGCCAAATTGGCGTAGACTGGACAGTAGGGCCATGGAATAACATTCTACAGTCTAAATGGGATGGCGATCCACCCCAACGTGCGACGTGGATGAGTCTCCGCGGGGCCGGCGGGGCCCCGCGGCGAAGTGGATGGTTCGAGCACGATTAGGCTCCGTTTGGAACCGCACTCAAATGCAGGTCGATCGCCTCCTCATCAATGCGGTCTGACCGCTCCTGGCGTGCGGGATCGAGGGATTCCACCTCGATCGAGTTTGCGAGAGTCTCAGCGCAGACGAGCCTGTGCAGGTCCTTGTGGGCGAGCGCGAGGGCGACAGCACCGTCGCTACAGACCCTCAAATCGATACGATCGCTGACGAGGAGCCCGCGTTGCTTCCGAAGGTTCTGCACGCGGTTGATCAACTCTCTGCAGAGGCCTTCGTCGCGCAGGGTGTCGTCGAGAGTGGTGTCGAGCACGAGCGTGATGCCGTGTTCGCTCGCGCTGACTCTGCCCGGTCGAGGGGTTCGCTCGATGAGTAGATCCGCTACGTTGAGCAACTCGCCACCGACCTCAATTGTTTGACCGTCGACGAGTTTAGCGACCCTCGCGTTGTCCAACTGAGCGACCGCGGCAGCGACCAGCTTCATCTTCTTTCCGAGTCGCCGTCCAAGCACTTTGAAGTTCGCTTTTGCAGCCAATGAGACTAAACCTGTATCGTCGGCGACAACCTCGATGCTCTTGATATTTAGTTCGCCGCGAACGTCGTGGGCGAAGAGCTGCACCGCATCACGCACCTTCGAGTCCCGACTTGCGACAATCAATGATGCCAATGGGCGTCGTACGCCGAGGCCTTCCTGCTCTCGAAGACCCATGCCGAGTGCGACCACCCGACGAACGGTCTCCACTTGGTACTCAAGGTCTTGGTCCCGGTGCTTTTCTTCGACCTCTGGGAAGCGCTGAAGGTGGACCGAGTCGCCGTCCTTTTCGGCGGCAAGCCCCGTATCCACCACCAGCCGGCGATACAAAGTTTCGCTAAAGAAGGGTAAAATGGGGGCGATCGCGTGGACGGTCGTCACGAGAACTCGGTACAGCGTTGCGTAGGCCGCATTCTTGTCGTCGGGACCGGAGTCCCGACTTCGCCAGTATCGGCGGCGGCCCCTGCGGATGTACCAGTTGTTAAGGTCGTCACACAGCTCGAGAAAAGCGGGCACAAGGTTGTGCAAACTGTAGGCTTCAAACTCCCGTCGCATACCACCGACAAAGTTTTGAACCCGACTTAGAATCCAGCGATCGAGGGCCGACTCGGGCTCGAATTGGAGAGCATCGTTGGTCGGGATCCAGCCGTCGGCTCGGGCGTAGGTGACCAAGAAATTGAAGGCGTTCCAGAGGGGAAGAATGGCGGTTCGTACTGTGTCGCGCACCCCCTCGCCCGTGGTGTCCCCCGCATGTTTACCGAATCGCATAGGTTCCGCGCGGACAACCGGACTGTTGATAAGATACGCGCGCAGTGCATCCGCACCATGGGATTCGATGACAAGACTCGGGTCCGGATAATTTTTTTCGGACTTGGACATTTTCTTACCGTCGGCCGCGAGGATGAGGCCATTGACGATAACGTTTTTGAATGCCGGACGGCCAAAGAGAGCGGTGCTCAAGACGTGCAGGGTGTAGAACCACCCGCGAGTTTGGTCGAGGCCCTCGGCGATGAAGTCCGCGGGGATATTGTCGACGACATAGTCGTGGCGACGAAGGTCGAAGGGGTAGTGGTTCTGGGCGTAGGGCATCGAACCCGACTCGAACCAACAATCGAACACTTCGGTTGTTCGTCGCATAATTCCTCCGGGAGTTTTACTCGAGGGGAAGGTGATGTGATCGATGCTCTCGCGATGGATGTCGTCGACCGATCGCGGCTCCATCCCCGCGAGCGTCTCGAGTTCTTCTCGAGAGCCTATGCAGACGGTGTCTTCTGGATCGATGTCGCAACGCCAAATGGGAAGCGGTGTGCCCCAATATCGATTTCGGCTGAGATTCCAGTCTCGGGCACCGTCGAGCCAGTTGCCGAAACGTGAACGGCCAACGTGTTCCGGGACCCACGCGATCTTGTTGTTGTTGGCAACGAGCTCCTCGCGCATTCCCTCGACCTTCATAAACCAGGTGGCGAGAGCCATGTAGAGGAGAGGTTTCTTCGTGCGGTAACAATGGGGGTACGCGTGAACAATGGTATCTCGGTCGACCAGTTTGCCCTCATCGCGTAGCAGATCGACGATCCCTTTGTCGGCATCTTTGGCGAACAGGCCCTGAAAAGGCCCGACTTGATCGTCAAAGATACCGTTCAGGTTGAGTGGATTCACGAGGGGGAGACCCTCTGCTTTTCCGACTGCAAAATCGTCTTCACCGAATGCGGGCGCTTGGTGGACGATGCCAGTCCCGCTGCTGGTCGTCACATAATCCGCTCCAACCACGCGAAACGCCCAGCGGGAGCCATCTTCGTGTTGGCGATACCGCTCAAAATAGGGGAGCACGGGCGCGTAGGGCCGTCCAATAAGGTCGCGTCCCCAAACCCTAGCGATCTCGGTAGTCTCTCCAACGCGCTTGCGATCTTGATAGTCGGCGAGCCTCCCAGGTTCTAGATAAGCAACTTCGCCGCTCGCGTTCACCCGAATTTTTACGTATTCAACGTCAGGGTGGACCGCCAGCGCGAGGTTGCTGGGTAGGGTCCATGGTGTCGTGGTCCAGGCCCAGAGATACGCGTCTTCATCCTCGAGTTTGAAGCGAACAGTGATGCTCGGATCTTGACGACGTTGGTGCCCCTCCTTTTTTGTGACTGGATCTTTTTCTTGGGGACCCTGGGCCACCTCAAAATTTGAAAGTGGGGTGCCGAGGGCTGGAGAAACCGGCTGAACCCGGTATCCGCGATAGATCAGGCCCTTGTCCCACAGTTGCTTGAAGACCCACCACACACTCTCCATGTATGTCGCGTCCATGGTCTTGTAGTCGTTTTGAAAATCGACCCAGCGACCCATGCGTTTGATGACACGCTCCCACTCTTGCGTATATCGGAGGACACCGGCCCGGCACGCTGCGTTGAAGGTCGGGACTCCTAGTTCTTCGATTTCGCTCCGTCCGTGAACGCCAAGCTGGCCCTCGACGATTGTTTCGATTGGCAGACCGTGGCAATCCCAACCGAAACGTCGCTCCACATGATACCCGCGCATGGCCCAGTAGCGGGGCACCAGATCCTTGATCGTTCCCGCGAGCAGGTGGCCATAGTGTGGAGTCCCTGTGGCAAAAGGGGGGCCGTCGTAAAAAACGTAGTCCGGCTTTCCTTGGCTAGAGTTGCCTTCAAGGCTGCGCGACTCGACGCCATTCTTTGCCCACAGTTCTAGGATGTCGCGTTCGATCTGAGGCAGATCAAGCTGAGGCGGTGGGGCTGCGAACCCCTGGACGGCGGTTGGGGACGTGGACTCGATGGACTCGTTGGACATGAGAGAAGTCCCGACGCTAGCCGCGACACCACCCCAGGGCAACGGGCGCACGTCACGTCCCTACACGTGCCTCGATCCGGCCTGCAGCTCCGTTCCTCTAACGGGTCCCCGCGGGCGAGCGCGGCGTCCCTTGGTTTAGCAACAAAGGAGGCCAGCCCCCGCCCGCCGGGTTGCCAGGCTGGGGCTGCGTCGACCCGCGTGCATCCTTTTCAGGTTCGCCTAAGGTAGCGCGCCTTCATTGATCCATGTCTCGACCAAGGCGATCTCTTCGGGACTGAGGCGCGGAGCCCCCTGTCCCTTCGGCATCACGGCTCCAGATCCACCTACGCTTGCCTGTGTGTCCTTGAGTTTGTAGGGGAGGTAGCTGTTCTCTGCCGAGTTTGCTTCAACCCGCTTCATTGGGGCTTGGGTAGCATTTCGTCCGACGAGGTTTCCGTAGGCGGTCGCGCTGTCCAGGCCCAAATTTCCCGGGGAGTTGCCGCTGCGATGACAGCCGCAGCGATCCGAGATCAGGGGCAAGATATCCGATTCAAAGCTAAGCGAGTCGTCGCCGTCGCCGTCGCCGTCGCCGTCGCCGTCGCCGTCGCCGTCGCCGTCGCCGTCGCCGTTTCCGGAGTCGGAGCCAGTATCGCTGCCCAGTTCGTCATCGCTATCGTCACACGCAGCGGTCATGGACAAGCTGAGAAGTAGGG
>Ga0256845_1000633_pt1 | contig 32142 bp, 19 predicted proteins | sample RiftiametaG_FD_189101 | JGI IMG/M metagenome (GOLD analysis project Ga0256845, IMG submission 189101) | Tube worm associated microbial communities from hydrothermal vent at the East Pacific Rise, Pacific Ocean - Riftia | ecosystem: Host-associated > Annelida > Integument > Unclassified ...
TTCCACCAAAACCTCCGTAACCGCCTCCCGAATATCCGTAACTGCCTCCCGTTATCGTATTACCGAGAGTTCTTCCGTATCGACTGTTATTTCCTCCCCGATAACTTCCCAAATATCCCCTATCATTTACAGTGATAATTGCATCGGGTCCGATAATAACTTTTCCATTAACTTTCAGATCTATCTTTTTTACTTCGGATACCGTTGGAACTCCAATTGTCAGCCTTCCGCTGTCCTTAACAAGAAGATTTGAAAAAGTGTGAAATCCGTTTATCGTAACTGTTCCGCTGTTTATTATTATGGTTTGATTCTCATAGGAATTATTACTTTCGTCAATAACTGTTCCCGCCGATAAGATTGTTCCTTCAATAACTTCAACCGTAGCGGAATCTTCGGATTCCTTGGAATCAAAATCAATTGCCTTTGCTTTCACGATATAAGTCGTTCCCGAAACAGCATCGGAAGGTATTATATATGTTGTTTCGTAAGGTTCGGCAGTTTTCGTATCTATCAACTGTCCGTTAATATAGAATTCAACTTTGTTAACTCCTTCATCATCCGTCGCTGTTGCTTTAACCTTAAGGTTTTCTCCTTTGTAAACGAGTGAACCGTCGGACGGAGTAATTAATGTCACAACCGGTACGGACTCATCGTATAATTTTTTTAAAGTAACCGTAATTTGAGCATTTGTTTTTTTCCCCGACAGATCAACCGCTTCGGCTCTTAAAACCGAATTTTTGTCGTTATCAAGAGGCGGAACAGTATAAGATGAAGTATAAGGAGGTTGAGAATCACTATTTAATAATATATCGTCAATGTAAAAATTGACTTCTTTCATACCTATATCGTCAGTTGCATTTGCAGCAATAGAAATCACATCTTTATGATTAAATGACGAGCCTGATACAGGCGAAGTAATATTAATAGAGGGTGGATTTTCATCATCCGGTACGGATAAAGTAACTACTCCTCCCGATACGGAATTATCTCTGCTGTCTCTTCCGACAGCATTAAAATTTATAACCGTTCCCGGCAATATATTCGACGGAATTGATATTGAATAATTTTTCGAAAATGTTTTTTGTGATATGTTCGAAACATTATTATAGTTAAATGTTCCTCCGCTTCCGGTTAAAACAACTCTTTTCAGCAGCACGTCATCCGAAGCGGATACGGACAAATCAATTGTATTTCCCGGATAGACCACCGTGCTTGCAGGACCGGTTAATGTTACGGCGGGAGGATTATCGGCAAGCAGATTTAGTGTTAAATTCTCTTTTGAACTCTGATTTCCCGCTTTATCGACTGCCATAGCTTCTATAAGAAAATTAGTTCTACCGAGATCGGAAATCAAAGGAGCCGTGAACGTATATGAATAAGGTGGTGTATTATCCGTTTTCTTCGTAACACCATCCATAAAAAAGTAGACTTTATCAACATCCGGAGAATTATTTAAAGTTACGGTTACCGTAATATTCGTTCCTTCCGTAACGGTTGTTCCTGTTGACGGAAGATTAAGTGTTATGGATGGAGAAATAGTATCAACAGTATGAAAAACGGATGTAAATATTGAATTTTGAATATTGCCCGCAATATCCTTATATCCGGTCAGCGATATGGTATAAGTGGAATTTTCCTCCAATTCCGATGAAGGAGTAAAAATCAATTCATTTTTTGCTTCATTAAATATAAATGCTCCGTTTACCGTAACACTCCCTTTTTTAACACTGATATTTGAAGAATTAAAATCGGATGAATTAATCGGTTCGGAAAAAGTCACTTTTATTAGCGTACCGACCGCTACACCGGCTGAATTATTCGGAGGATTAATTCCAATTATGGATGGCGGATTGATATCAGAGGTTGTGAAAGAGCTTTGATAGTTATTACCCATAATATTGCCGGATAAATCTTCCATACTTTCGTTAATAGAGATCGTATACAACGAAAAACTATTTAATTGTGAAGAGGGTGTAAAAATCACGGTTTTTCCTTCCGAATTTAGTGTAACTGTTCCGGATACGGGACCACCTGCGGATAAAAGTTTTACAGTATTTCCGTTGACGGTTGAAGGGGACACTTTTTCAGAAATAGTTATCATTATTCCTGTTGTTACCGGAATATTAGAAGAGCCGTTTGCAGGGAAAATCGTTTCAATAGTCGGATTTATGTTATCAAGTATTATATTATCAAAAGTTACCGTTTCACCGTGAGAATTAATCGAACCGGAATTCCTGTGTTTTCCCGAATTATTAAATCCGTTAACTCTTAAAGTGAAATTACCGAGTTTTACATAGTTTAATGTAAAATTTCCGTTTGAATCTGTTGAAACCATTTTTGTAAATCCGGATCCTTTTAATTCTACATATGCTTTATTCGCCGGAGTTATTCCGTCGACATTCATAACCGTTCCCGTAACGGTTCCTGCTTCTGCAAGTATGAGGTTCACGGTTTTTGTTTCTCCGGCAACGGAAAGTGTTCCGTTTGAGGAGGCGGAGAAATGTGACACGGGATCGTAAACCTCTATTCTGAATTCTCCCATATTTACATTCCGGAAAGAGAATTCGCCGTTTTGATCCGTTGAAACCATACTTATAAACTTTGTACCTATAAATAGTTTTACCTCTTTATCCGAAAGCAAAACTCCCCCTCCGTCCTTAACCGTACCGTTTATTGTACCGAGACCTTCAAAAGTTATATTAACTTCAACTTCTTCTCCGTTGAATCGGATGGAACCTGATGAAGTTCCTCTGTCATTTCCACTCTGTTCATACGCTTTAACGTTAAAACCTCCCTTTGTTATATAGTTAAGCTCATAGTATCCGGAATCATTTGTTATCGTTCCAAAGATTTTTCCACCTTTTTTCAGCTTTATTACGGCATTCGGAATCGGTGTAACTCCGTCGGATTTAAAAACCTTTCCCTTAACTTTTCCTGAGATCTCTGAAAAAATATTAACTGTGATATCTTCACCGTCATAACTGATTTCACCCTCGGCACTTCCGGTAAGTTTCGTAGAATTATCCTTTGCAAATAACTTAAAATTACCTTTTGCAATCTGTTCAAATGAAAACTTTCCGTTAGAATCAGTCGTTGTATTAATAGATTGAAAAGCATTTTCAGTACTTTTTAGTTTTATTGATGCACCTGCAACCGGATTTATCATTGAATTATCATAAAATGTCCCGGATACATTTCCTCTTCCCTGAAGAGTTATATTAAGATCAATAACATCACCCTGTCCGGTTATCTCGCCGTTTCTTCCTCCAGGTCTTCCCGAAACGGGGTCATATGCTTTTAAAATAAAGTCACAAACAGGAATATTTTTAAATTCGAATGTTCCGTCCTGTAACGTAGTAAAAAATGCATATGGGTTTGAATCGGATAATTTATATAATTTAACCTTAACATTAGGAACGGTTTCGGTTGAATCGGGTTTGAAAACTTTCCCTTTAACCGTTCCCGACGGTTCAAGATAGACAGTAATCTCTTTACTGCTTCCCGGTCCGTAAACATTCACTCCGATTCCTCCTCTTAATGCAGAAACCGGATCAAGAACTGATATTGTAAATTTATTTTCCACTAAATTATAAAATGTGCATTTCCCTTCACTATCCGTTGTTTTTTGATGAATTTTTACAGGACAAAATATAGATTTTAGTTTTACCGATGCTCCGGCTACAACGGAATCTACATTTTTAACAACCGTAGTTAAATTAACACTACCTTTGAGTTTAATATTTATACCGACTTCTTCACCGCTATAACCCATATATCCTGATTTTGCATTTATGATGCCATATTTATCATATTGATCAACAAGCATATTCTCCGCTTCTACTAAAAAGTTTCCCGGTTTTATCATTGAAAACAAGAACTCTCCGTTTGTATCCGTATATTGAACCATATCAGGCAATCCGGGTATCTTCATTGTAACTTTTGCTCCAGGCACCGGGGTGATATTGTCAAGTCCGAAAACTTTTACCCTTACATCTCCTTTCAAATTATCCGATTCATTCATTTTTAAAGTGATTGTCTTCTCTTCTCCGTCGGAATTCAAAGTTCCTCGATATCTTACTCCATTAGAATAAAAAGAATTTGATGCAAAAACAGATAAATATCCGGTAAAAACATTATTTATTTCAAGATGACCGTTCTCATCTGTTGTAAAAACCGATTTATGTCCTTTAAAACCTATAAAATTTCCTTCATCCGTCATGAAAACAGGTGAAAAAAATTCCACATTTGCCATAACCGGAAAACTTCCGGAAGGATCAAGCAAATTTATCACTACTTTCCCCTTTCCTCTTAAACTAAAATCACATATCTCAAAATGTCCGTTAAATTTCAGAGTTACATCTTTAATTCCTGCATAATTTCCATATGCCGTAAAAATAAAATAAAACCCCGCTTCTAAGTTTTCTATTGAATAGTTTCCGTTTATATCTGTTTTATCGGTTCCTTTTATTAAAAAATTCCCGTCGCATACATATACATTTGCATATCTAACCGGGGTTACTCCATCCGGTTCCATAATTTTCCCGTTTATACCTCCGAGAGTCGGATTGGGATTATCGAAAATAAATGAAATATTTACATTTTCTCCTTCTATTCTTAAATTTATATGTTTCTCAATTCTCTGCTTGGTGCTGTAATTATATGCATAAATTGTGTAATTATTTGATATAGGAACATTGTTAAGTATAAATTTTCCCTCGGAATCGGATCTTGTATTAATATTCGTATTTCCAATATAGACTAAGATATTACTGATAGGTTGATTATCAAAAGAAAGAACTCTTCCCGAAACGGTTCCGTTTCCCCTTAAAATAATATTTGCATTAGACTCTTCATCCTCATTAACCGATATATTCATGATTCCCGAAAATCTTCCGGTAGAAGGATTAATTGCGGATAATAGAAATGAACCTATCGGAATATTTGAATACCTGAAATATCCATCGGCATCGGTTTGAGCATAGAGTCTTAAAGCACTATTATCGGATAATCTTACATTTGTTTTGGATACCGGCGTTACCGAATCACTATAAAAGACTCTTCCTGATAAAGAACCGGTTTTTTTCGAATAGAGAGTTATTGATAATGAAGCGGTTCCTCCCGGAGTTATAATCGATGATGTTACCGATCCGAAATTTTTTCCTTTGTTAGCAGTTATAAAAAACGGACCTACCGGAATATTTTTAATTAAAAATTCCCCGTTTGAGTTGGAAATTGTTGAAAAATATTCATATTTGCCATCATTTTCAGCTTTAACATAAATATTCGAATCAACAGCAGGATTTCCATTTTCAAGAACGGTTCTCCCGGATATAGTTCCTCTCCCTCTCATAACCAAATCAATTCTTAATCGTTGACCGTTTGCAGTTATTTTTCCTCTTACGGTTTCTATTCTTCCGGAATTCGGATCTCTTACCATCAACTCAAACGGTTCTCGAAGCATTCTTACATAATCAAATGTAAAATTACCCGCATTATCGGTTTTTACATATGAATTTGAAGTATTTCCATATCCAAGAGCAGAATGTATAGAATCGGAGCCTTCAAACTCGGATAATTGTACAATAATTCCGGATAAAGGTTGACCTTTCGAAGATAAAACTCTTCCGTTTACAATTCCTCCGGGAGTTTTGATATTTATTTTGATAGGTTTTTCAACAGGAGACGGAATAATATTTGATACAATTATTTTATTATCAATAAACGGAGAAACCGCACTTTTAAGACCAAGTATTATAACTCTTCCCGAGGGTTGAATAAAAGCACCGTATGCCGTTTTATCTTTAATATAATAATTGTTAAGATTTAAAGCATTTTCATCCAATACTTTTTTATTAAAAAATAGTGCAACAGCTCTTCCTGCCGAATCTGCGGAAATATCCTGTTCCGCATGAATAAACTGTAAATCAGGTTCATTTATTGTAATAACCGTTCCCGACACATTTGAATCAATTGATCCGTTATTATCCAGATCGGTTTTCAATACAAATGAGGTGTCATCCTTTTTTATCAAAATTGATGATAAAGAACCCGTTTCGCATGGAACATCATCAAATACTATTTGTCTTAAATCTCCATTTTCATCCGGAACTATCAAAGATATTGAAAATGTTCCGTTTTCCTTTCCTTTAACATTAACAGTGTAACCGTTTTCATCCATTAATCCTATTAAAGAATAATCACAAATATTTGAGTTTTCATCTTCCAATAAAAACAATTCACCAAAAGGAATGTTCTTAATCTTTTTTTCTCCGTCGAAACCTAATATGTTTCCATTATAATCTTTAATAGATAATTCAACTTTCCTTTCGGAACCTCCATGAGATATAGCTGCTGAAAAATACGGATTTTTATAAGTGCATGTTTCAGCATATTTTTTCTGGAATTCCGTTAATGTTTCGGTTGTTAATGAGTTGTTGAAAATTTTTGAAATTTCAACTGCAAACTTTTCACCCTTTGAAGTAATTCTTCTAAGAATATCAAAAGAAATATCATTGATTTCGTTTCCAAGCCAATCTAATGTTAAAACTTCCGCTGATTTAACAAGAGATTCCGAATATTTAATACGCTGTCCGGCATATCCAATTTCCATTATTCTATTTTTCACAACATCTTTTTGTATATACGGTAATCCTTCAGGAATACCTTCCGGAGGAGTTGTTGCCAAACTATAAGCCTGTCCTAACAACTCCATAGATGCGGACAATAATTCAGACGGGAGATAATTTGCATCGGCTGGAAAACTAAGTGTATCGGGAGAAATAGGTATACCCTGTTCACCTACACCTGCGGTCAAGAGAAACTTTCCTGAAACCTGACCGTCAACAGTAACGGCAGACGCCCTTACCTTACCAGTTTCCAACGAAAACATATGGAATTTTAATGTTTCGGAATTCCCCGATTTTATAGTATCAAAAGATAGTGTCGGGTCGCTTAATAGTCTTGTCCCTATTAATCTTGATGCAGGCATTGTAAATGAGACAAGATTTGCATTGACCGGAGATGTGTTTGTTACAGTCACGAGGATATCATACTCTTCTCCCGATCTTACAACCGAAGGATGAGAAAAAACTATTGAAAATTCAGGATCACGAACTATTACCATTCCTTTTGCAGTTCCGGTAATCTGAGTATCACCGGAAGGAAGACCGGTTAATGTTCCGTTAAAATTCACTTTCAAAACATACGACCCTTTCTTTAATCCTTCGGCTAAGAATTCCGACATTCCGCTGAATGAAGCGATTATAATAGTTAAATCATCCGAAGTCCCTATTTTCCCATCCGGTCCCGGACATTTCACAGGAACCGGAGTACCTAATATATGAGGAGGATTTGTTTCAGCTTCCCTTAATCCGTCCGGAAGAGTCAATGTCGCAGAAATATTATTCAAAGTAAGATTACTTCCCTCCGGAGCATTGTTAGTAAGTATGAACATCACGCTAAAATACTGATGAAGAAAAGCTATACTATTATTAAATATTAGTAATGCAGAAACACTTTTTTGAATTTTTATCTTTTCGTCACCTGCATTTGGTGATTTAAGGTCAGGCAATTCAAGTTTGAACGGCTCAATTTCCGGATCAAATCCGGTAATTCCGATTCCACCGCTTCCGAATGATGTATATTCATGCAATAATTTAGGTTGAGCATCTTTTGTGTATACAACAGGAATATTATAATTAACTACTTTACTTTCCAATAATAAACCTATTGAAAAATTATATACTTCAAAATTATCATCGGTAATTACAATACCTTTTTCTCTAATCTCTTCAAGAGATAAAGGTCGCGTTTTTATTTCTGTTATTACAAGATCAATCACTTCTATTTCCGCTCTTTTCGGATCGGATTCTGATATTATTTCTCCATTTTTTTCCAATCTGATATTGTCAAGATAGTACTTTCCTTTTACAATTAATCCGGGGATTGAAAATGGATAATTAGGTAGTGTTGTTAATGTTATTGTTTTATTCAGACCCGGTCCGGACAAATCTCCTTTCACAACAACTCCTTTTAATGAATCGGGATTCTCTATGGAAAGAGATGTATTTACGGATGTTCCTGTGTTTACCGGAACATTTTGTGTTACCGGAGATATTGATAATGTCAAACCCTTAACGGAAATATTTTTAGTTACTATTATTTCATCGGCAACTATTTCCGACCGAAATACAAAAAATATAAAAAAGAAAATTAAAAACAGTAAAAATAAACTTTTCCCCTTTTTTAATAAAACCCGTAGTATATCCATCCTAACCCTCCGGTAATTTAATAAATAATTAATTCCTTCTTTTCTGAAACAGTCGGTATCTCTTTCATATCTGAGTCAAAAATCATACAATTGTTCGCTGAAATAAAAGTTTTCCCTTTCACCAAAGCTCTAAATGTAACCGATATCGCTTTAAACTCTTTTTTTTTCATTCCTTTATCAAATGAGATTTTTATTCCGGCTTTTCCGTTAATATTGTCAAAAGTTTTAAACAGATTCCCTTTAACATCCTTCTGTGAAAATATTTCCCCTTTTTTGATCATAGCTATTGCAAGATGAATTTTATCAAAAGTCAGTTGTGCTTTTATTGTTTTAATAGCATTCTCCAAATTTACACTTTTTATAAAGATTGAGACTGAGAACTCTTTATTTTCCTTTATCTCGGTTTTGGAAGTGATAAATTTGATAAAAAGTTTCTCTTTTATTTCCGAAGTAGAATCTTTGTTTTTTTTCTTTTTTTGTTTTATGTTAGCTTTATCTATTTTAACATTCGAATTTTGTTCTTTATTTTTTTTTAAAAAATCAATTTTTGATAAATCAGATTTATCCTTTTTTCTTTCGGATTTTACATTCTCCTCAAAGAATTTAGGGATTGTCTTCTTTATTCCAGGATCGGTAGCGGTTCCGACCCAAGTATATTCCAGATCTTTCTCATTTATTTCCGGAAAGCGAATTATTCTCGGCGTTAAGGTTAGGATTATATCAGTCTGTTCAACCTCTTTTGAATTACCGGCAAAGATACTTTTAAGTATGGGAATCCGTGAAAGGAAAGGAAAACCTCTTAAGGTTTTTCTTTCCGTATCTCTCAACAATCCCGCAAGAATTGTTGTTTCATTATCCTTTAATCTTATTAAAGTTTTAATGGTTCTGTTTCCAATCGTCGGAGGAGTTCCGTTTTCTATATCTCCCGGAGATGATATAAAAGTCAGCTCGAAGTTCATTTTTATAGATATCAATCCGTTATGGTGAATAGTGGGTTTCAAATCAATATTAATTCCTATATCTTCCATTTTGTATGATGTTATAGGTTGGTTATTAACCGTAGATCCACCATATTGAGGAATAAAAGTTGTTGTAGGGATAGGTACTTTATCACCTAATCTTATCTCAATATCTTCACCGTCTATTACTCTTATATGAGGACGAGCTTTTATTTTTGAATCTCTATCGGATCTTAATAGTTTGTAGTGAATTGAAGGTAGACTCAACAGAAAATCCGCAGCATCGGCATGAACCAGATTTGTCAATCTTGCAACAGATGAAATATTGTTGTCAATCGCTCCCGGAGCATAAGTTTCAGTAATCTTATACTTACTTAACTCAATTCCGTACTCTTTTACTCTTTTTTTATTCACCTCTATTATTTCAATATCAATAAGTAACTCTCCTTTCGGTTTATCATTCAATTCAACCAATTTTTCTACTAGTTTAACTTGCTTTAATTTGCCCTTTACCGTTAATGAATTTAACTTTTTATTTATCGAAATATTTTTTATTCCTGATATATTTTTTATGGTTTTTATAATTTCATCCGGCACAATGTTACTTAAGAAAAAAGTTTTCATTACCAAATCTTCATACTTTTTTCTCTTTACCGGAGTATCGGGTATTATTAGAATAGTATTTTCATCAATGACTTTATAAAATATTTTTGCCTGCAAAGTAATTTTATCAAGAAGTTCAAGTATTGTAGTTTCCTCTTCTTTTAAATGAATTTTTTTTGATTTAAATCCTTGATCAAATAAAAAATTTACTTTTGTTGATCTTTCGAGAACTCTAAACAGATGTTTTAATTCAATTGATTTGAAATCGACCTTAAAAACATATTTCGAGATTTTCGATTCCGGCAATAGTAACTCCTTTTTTGTCGCATCCTCCTTAACCTTTTCTATCTCTGTTTTAATTCTTGTCTCTCTTTTTATCTTTTCCAGAATTTTTATCACCTTAAATTTATTTCTTCTCGCCAAATTATTTTCCGGATTATTCTCCATAGATTTTTCATATTCGAAAAGAGCTTGATCTAAATTTCTCATGGCAAAATATTTATTACCCTTTTTTAAATGATAGGTTGAAGCTGAAATCAAAGATTTGCTTAGCAAAAGACGATATTTTACATTTTCCGGATTATAAGAGAGGGCTTTTATAAAAAAACTTACAGCTTTATCCCAATTTTTTTTGTTTGAAAAATCCACTCCTTTTTTAAAATAAACTTTACTTCGGCAGGAAAACAACACAATTAAAAATAAAAAAAGAAGAAATACTATTTTTTTATAACGATACATTTAAACTCTTAGAACACATATTGGTATTCCCGCTATTATCATAGACAGTCAATTTAACATTATAAATACCGGAATTATGATATATATGGGAAATATTGACACCCGAACCTTTAGTTCCGTCTCCGAAACTCCATTTATATTCCATGATAATTCCATCCTGATCAGATGAGAGTGAGGCATCAAAATCAACACTATCACCAACTTTAGGCAAAGTAGGTGAATATGAGAAACTTGCAGACGGAATTTTTTCCAAAACGATGTTAATTAAACCGGTAACTACACCTGATTTTGCAGTGACAGTAGTATCAGCATAAGTTTTCAATACATCAACTACCATTCCATTAATATCAGTATATTGAATTCCTCCGTTTAACATATTCCCGGATGACAAGGAAAATATTATCGGAATATTTTTCAGAGCATTCATATCCTTATCGTAAGCAGTCACTTTAATTTCGGTTTCTCCTCCTTCAGGCGGAAGAGTCAAAATTGATGCCGAAAGAAAAAGATATTCAAGTCCGGCATTACCTATTTTAACGGTAATACTGTCCGGTGAAACTTCCGCATTTCCGGAATAAACTTTGATTATTGCTTCACCTGATCTTCCATCGTTACTTTTCAATATTGCTGTTGTATACCCGTTATTTATTTCACTTGTAGGAGTAATACTGCCAATTGTAGTTGAAAAATATATAACGGTTTTATCTTTAAGCGGAGCTCCTGATTCTCTATATCCCGTAACTTTAACAACCGCACTCTCTCCCACTGCTATTGTATCGGGATTTATCGTTACAATCAAAACGGAACCTTCCGGAGCCACAAGCGAAGGGAATTTACAAGAAGAAAAATTTAATAAAAATATTATTAAAAAAATTGTCGAGAGTATTTTGGGAAATAAAACTTTGTGCTTTTTTAAGAATAGAATCTCCATCTTTATCCTCCCTTAAAAAATCTTAACAAATAAAATTCTCTTAAGTATTTTTTATATAAGAAAATCGATACAAAAAGAATAAATTTATCTATATCACAATTCTTTTCACATTGTCAAATTATAATTTAATTTTTAATAAATAAACCTTTACCTGTTATAAAAATACCTGATCAAAAAAGAATTTATTTATAGTAAAAATGTTTTTTTCTTTTATTAGAATTAATATTGTTATTTTTTATTGATGAGATTAGAATGTTTTTTAGGAGTTTTAAATGAAAACCATAGGGCTTTTGGGCGGAATGACTTCGGAATCATCTGCGGAATATTACAAATTGATAAATCAACTTACAAGAGAGAAACTCGGGGGCAACCACTCGGCAAAGAGTGTAATGGTTTCCGTTGATTTCGCCGAGGTTGAGCCTATGATGGAGAGTGGGAAATGGAATGAAGTCCTTGATTTAATTGGAAATGCCGCTTCTGATATAGAAAACGGAGGAGCTGATTTTCTTGTTATCTGTACAAACACAATTCACAAACTTGCAGATGAAATTTCAGAACGAATAAGTATACCTATACTTAATATAATTGATGTTACAGCAGATGAGATTAAGAGAATGGGTTTTGAAAAAGTAGGTCTTCTCGGAACACGATTTACAATGGAGCAGGATTTCTACAAAATGCGTTTAAAAGAAAAACACGGTATAGAATCCGTAATACCTGATAAATCAGACAGAGATATAATCCATTCTGTAATTATGAATGAACTGTCCGTCGGAGTTTTCACTCCGGAATCAAAAAGAAAATATCTTGAGATAATTACAAAACTTTCAAAAAGAGGTGCTGAGGGAGTTATACTCGGATGTACCGAAATCCCTCTGCTTGTTACTGAAAATGATACAGACATACCGCTTTTTGATACGACCTTGCTTCATGCAAAAGCAGCGGTTGATCCGGCATTATAAATAACTAAACTTTTTTTTATTATAAAGCAATTTTCAAGTTCAGCCTGAGACTTTTCGGGAGCTGCATCTCGATCGAATATCTTTCTCCTCCTGAAAAAACATATTCCGACAGCTCGCCTCCGATGTCTATAACATTAAAGAATGACAGACTCAACTCGGATAATTTATTAAATAATCTAAAGTTATATCTCAATTTAACACTCAGATCCGCAATATAATCCTCTCTCGGTCCGCCTTTAATACCTTTTTCGTTTTCCGCCTTGATAGTTGAATAATATATTATATTTTGACCGTATTTACTGTATGAGCTTAAAAAGGCAAACGGATCTCCGTCCCGGTATTTAATGCTTGTGCTGAAAAACAGTTTTTCAGTCAGTTTAAAACCAAAATAAAATTTTGAAACATATCCTCTGTCACCGTCAACCCTTCCATATCCGTTTATCAAACTATTCGGATCAGCCATACTTTCACTCAAAATCCCGATATCATTGGAATCGGGACCATTGCCGAAAGCCGTATAACCCATGCCGATATGAGCCATAAGAGAAAATGATAAGAACCATCTCTCTTTTACTCTTCCGGAAAAATTTATTAAAAGTTGAGCATAAAAAGGATCTTTATCAAGTTTTGAATTTGTTAAATAGAAATTTTCATAGGGTTTGTCGTAAAAATATAGATTGTCTCCGTTATAATTTTTATAGAACCCGTAATCATCTTTATATTCAATGCGGAAATTGTTAAAGAATTTTTTATACAAACCCTTTATATTAAAAGAATAATTTCTGGAAATTTTTGTACTAAAAAGTATTAATAATCTTTTATTGTATGGCGATTTTAAATTATCATCCAGAAAATGATATCTCCCTCCGGAATATCCGGCAATGCTCCCCTCCTCCCCCGTTTCATATCTTCCGTCCGAATTGATATCAGACCAGTTATAGACAGTTGCATAAGGTCTGTTTGTTTCAAGAAATGTATTAACATTTTCATTCATTTCTCCCGGGTATTGACCGAAGGATAGAGAAAGCCGTGTTTTTTTCATTTTAAATTTAAATCCGAGATCATATCCGGGAACCATATCGTTGAAATCATTTTCATTAAATTCAAAATCAAGATTTCTATAATTAAAAAAAAGCTTTCCTGAAAAAATAAAATTATCACTTAAACGGACTTTAAGCAGCATACCGGAATTAATATTTAAGTTTGAATTTGAATACTCCCTGCCCTTGTTCCACAAAAAAACTCTATAAGGATCCTCATTGAAAAACACGGAATTGAATGATGAACTTGTCTCCTCCCCGTTGACAATAGAATTTCTCATATTTGAATAGAAACTCAATGATAATTTTTTCTTATTTATTAATTTATAGTTAATATCAGCAGCAAAAATTTTTGAAGAAAAAATTCCCACTTTATCGTAGAAAGGATAGATATCATCACCGTCATTATCTAAAATATCTTTTTTGAAATTATCATAAAAAGGCTTGCTGTTTTCACTCTCTCCGATAAAAGAAATATCAAATTTAAAATTATCCTTTCTTAATCTTAAACCGAGGAAAAAAGATCTTCCGGTCTTTCCGTAAGTCTCGTTCAACAATCTTCCGAGCTCGGCGAAAGCATTATCTCTTTCGGTTGTATTAAAAATCGAAAACAAACCGATATAACCGTTTTTTATTTTCCTATTATATGAAGTCGATATAAACAAACCCTTTAAATTTTCTTCAAAAGTTTTATCCTTTTTTGTAAAATCATTAAACCGTCTCTTCATAAAAGTATGTGTCAAGGAAAATGAAAAATTTGATTTATCGCTTATCTTGCGAATTGAAAAATCAGCAAAATAGCTGTTGAGAATTTTTCTTCTTGTTGAATAGAGCATATCATCTCTCTCTATCGGATGCTCGGGTTGAATTAATACCGGACCTAACGGAGTATAAGAACCGAGATCTCCGTAAACATCGGACAAAATAAAAGTTGTCATATTTTTTTTACTTTCGGTTAAAATATTCAAACCGTTTTTCCGACCGGACGGAGAATCCCCGTTCAATTGATATGAATTGATTGAACCGAAAGGGATTATAAAAGCCGATCTTCCGTTGTCAAGAGCGGAGTTTATGTTAAATCCGTTATATAGCCAGTTGAAGTTTAAAAAAGAATTTCCTTCAAAATAGACTCTCGGATTATCAAAAAGTGAGAAACCGTTATTCTCTTCAATAAGCAGAGTGACATCGGATGCATAGTTTTCAAGAAAAAAATTCGGGAAATAACTGCCGGGCAGACTGTTATTAAGAAAATTTTCAAAATAAAAACCGTTTTCGTCGGAATAAAATGTCAATCCATCGGATAAAAGGATATTATTCAGCAATAAAACAGACACTATTAAAATAAAAATTTTTAATTTCATTTTTCCTCTGATTAAAATATGAAATTCATACTGATACCATATTTATTCTTTCCCGCAACAGGTGTTAAGAAAAACTTATCGGATCTTTTTTTATATACAAATCTGCCTAATGCAAAGCCGAGAACTCCTCCGACAAAAACATCGGAAAGCCAGTGTTTGTCCTCGGTCAACCTCGAAAGTCCGGATAACAGGGCAAGAGAATAGCTTATTGCCGGTATGACAAAAGAGTTGTTATACTGATGAGCAATTATAGTTGCGGTTGTCCAGATCGTGATGGTATGACCCGACGGAAATGAGTCATAATACATATCGCTATGGTTTTTATATCTTTTAAAAAATCCAGCCGGACCTTCCCAATGGTCTATTCCATCCCCTGCTTCAGGTCTCTGTCTTCCGCTCAAGTGTTTTAAAAGCTGAACAACAATTCCTGAATGTATCAAACCCATCAACAAAAGTTTCCCTGTATTTTTTAAATGTTTATCTTTGAAAACAGCTCCCGAAAGATAAAACAGTCCGCTTAATCCGAGATTCAGAGTCCCGTCTCCCAGCAATGTCATTGACGGGCTTATATCCGAAACCCAGGGATTCTTTTCCTGATAAGCTTTAACCCTTCCGTATATAGATTCATCATTTGAAATCATATATGCGGTTATTCCGGCAATTCCGGCGGTTAAAATCCAGTCTTTTGTTTTAAATCTAAATGGGGCAGACCATATTCTGCCTTCATCTTTAAAAAGTTCTTTAAAAACACCTCTGTTTTTTACACTTTTATCTTCTGAGATTTCAGTTGAAAAAGAAAAATTCCATAATATAAAAATAGTTATTAAAACTGATATAAATCTTCTCTTAATCATCAGCTATAATATTACATAAACTCAAGAGGGTCAAATTATTTTAATCGGAAAGAATACTCTCTTTCTCTTTTATTTCCCGCTCTGTCTTCGGCATAAATATATATGGTATTCTTACCCTTCCTGAAATATTGAACCGGGAATTCAGGTTTTATCCATTTTCTGTCCGGATCATACTCATCGCTTAATTTTCTGCCGTTTATTTTCAATATTATTTTTTCATCATCAATTCCCTTTCCTCTGTCATTAATGATTATCACTAAATTTTTCATTCCCGATAAATATTCGGAACGTGACCTCAAAATCCTTATATCCGGAGGAAAAATATCTCTCATTAATGCAAAAATACCTCCAGACAACTGTCTTGTGCTGTAAACATTTGTTTCATTATTAAAATTCGTATTTACATAAAACCATTTTTTCTTTCTCAGTGAATATTTAAAGACACCTATCTCTTCAGGATCCTTTGAACTGTTTTTAAATGAAAAAATAACTTTGTCGAGAAATGGGAAAGTGTAAGGATAAACATTGACAATTTTAGAAACCAGAGGATAATCCGATGAATAATCAGCTTCCGAAAGCATCATGACTTTTCTTTCCAGAACAGTTCCGGAATCAAAGTCTGCACTAAAATCATCAGCTTTTACATTAACGGGAAATCCCTTTCTTAAGGTTATAAACTTATATCTCTTTCTTATTATTGACGATAGCATCCCTTTGTCATAAATAGAAAAGTCCGCATTTGTTACACCTTTATAATCTAATGGAGAAAATGTAAAATATATACCTTCGTTATCGGATTCAGGGTTTATCCGTTCTGATTTTTCTCCTGCCTTAATATTCAGTTTGATATTGTCCGGAAATATTTTTGTATCGGTTATTTTTAAAGAGACTTTGTCTCTGTTAATAAAAACTTCAGGTTTCAAATCGGTTAAACCGGTTAGATAAGAGCTGTTATTTATATCTGCTTGAGACTTTTTTCCGGTAGTCAAGGTTGAACGATTGATTTTATAAAAAGGCACTTCAAGTATAGACCTATTCCCGAAGTTGTCCGAAATATTTACAGTCAATAAATTATAGCCATTCTTTAAAGTTATAAATATCTCTTTAGGATTAAGACCTATTTTTTTAAGTGTATATCCTTCCTGAGAAAAAAGATTGAAAAAATAATTACTAAGATTTGAATAATACATATCATAGACAAATCCTATCTCATTATTCTCCGCCCATTTGAACTTTTCAAAAGATATGTCAAAAACAGTATTTCCGTTAATATTCGCTGAAATTTTATAGGGTGCCACTCTCCTACCCGTATCGGAAATATCGGTTGCATTCAAAATAGACTCAAACTCCCCGTCAACTTCTATCTTATCCAAGGTATATTTTCCGTTTCCGGTCTGATAAGCTTTAAAAAAAATTTCTCCGTTAACACCGTTTATTTTTGTTTTCCCAATACTTCTTAAAATAATTCCGGAAATAACAGGTTTATTTTCATCTCTTTCCGGAAACGAGATCATTTTGAAAGGATTTATTGCATAATTTTCACTGTTTCTGATCTCCAGATGAAGATGCGGAAATCCCGAACCGGTCTCGCCGGAATAACCTATCAGTGATCCTTTTTTTACCCATATCGGTTTACTCAAGAAATAGTTTCCGAAATATTTTTTCCCTTTATATTTTTGATATCTTTTTAATATTTTTTCGAGTTTAGGAATAAATTTTTTAAGATGGAAATAGATTGAAATATTCCCGTCGTTATGTTTAAGATAGATTCCTCTTCCCGAACCTCTTTTAACACACCTTATCCTGAATATTTTCCCGTTATCAATTGCATAAACGGGAAATCCGGTTTTTTGAAAGGTTCTTATATCAATTCCGGCATGAAAATGATTTTTTCTGAATTCCTGAAATGTAGCACTATAACCGTTATTAACATTCAACGGCCATCTGTACGGAGAATCACCGGATCTTGCTTCGGTTTTAAAAGAAATAATGAAGATAAATAGAAACAGTATAAAATTAATATGTTTTTTAAAACTCAAGATCTCCCCTCTTCATGGATTTAACCATTATGCATCTGTTTAAACTAAATTTTATACCTTTTTTATCTTTGAAATATTCCTTGATTTCCGGACTTTCCGCTCCCGGTTGAAACCAGAAGTTATTCTTTCCCTTATCAATTAACTCCTTAACTGTCTTCAACCCTGATCTCCACGGGATCACAAAAACATAAAGATCCGGATCTTCAGGTAATAATCCTATGTCATTAAATACTTTATATCCCTCAATTTCTTTTAATGCAGGATTAACGGGAAAGACTTTATAACCTTTATTTATAAGATCTCTGAAAATTATATTTCCGTATTTTTCTCTTCTTGAGGTTGCCCCGATCAATGCTATCTTATTTACGGTTTTAATCATTCTTAATAATATCAAATTTTTATTGATGTGCCAATAAACTTATATTTCTAAAATTAATAAAAAAAATTGGAGTTTTTTGCACAAAATCTCCAGAAGTCCGGTTATGTATGCGATAAATATCGCAAGGATTTTACCTCAAAACAAAACTAATGTCTGCCAATTTATATATCGTCTTCTAAAATATATTTAACTATAAAAGGATTCTCTTCCTTGTTTTTCTCTCTGACATAAACAAAATTATTTTTTATTAATAAAATATCCCCATTTATTTTAAGAAAGAAAAAATCAAGATAGTTTCCATCCCAATCAAAACGATCTATCAATACACTATTATTTTTCACAGTTGATGTTAAAACAAGTATTTTATCGTATTGAAAAAAAATATCTTTCACATCATTCTCATATTTCCTCTTTGGTGGGATAAATTTTTTCCCTTGTAAAATCATTATTGATGAATCTTTTTTGGTAATACTTTTAAGCCTTTTATATTCTCTTTTAAATTCTCGTATCGGTCTATTCTTTTTAATATCATATATTTTTATCGAATATTCTTCTGTGTTAGAATAAATTAAATATCTTCCGTCATTAGAAATTTTATAGACAAATTTTGCAGCAGGAACCGATCCCCTTGATGATCCATAATTAATTATTGACTCTTTAACCGGAATAGTCATAATTTTAGATATATTTTCCGAACCTGAAATCTTAACTAAATTATAATTAACATCTACAACTTTCCATACATTGCCATTTATTTCAGGTATTTCTTTTGTAATAAAATAGTAAACCCCTTTATCATATAAAATCAACTTACCGAAAAAGAATTTCTGGTACAATCTAAATTCCTTCAATTGTTTTCCGTTTTTATGGAACCATATGATTTTTTTTGGTGTTCCGTTATAAATAATAAGATAATCCTCTTTTATAAAGTAACTTCGCATTGAGACCAATTCTCCGGGTCCCTGTCCTTTCCTGTAATAATTGTTTAGTAATTTTCCATTCTGATCAAACCTTAACATTTGTGTGAATTCTCTTACATATATAGAACCATCACTGTCTGTTTTTAGATCTTGAGGATACTGAAAGTAAAAGTTTCCTTTATCATCGGTTATTTCCATAACTTTTTTTAATCTTAATATTTTTTTATGAATATTTGTTTTATATGCTCTGTTTGTATTTACATTTGGTTTACTATTAATAAGAAAGTGTATAGAACAAAATATAAATATAAAACTATAAAAAATTTTCATACATACCTCCTAATATTATCAATTCAAAAAATTAACAATAAAAATCCATACAACTATACATTTTACCACAATATCCTTTTATACCAGAAGTTTTCCGTCTTTTATTATTTCTCTTTCCTTCCCGTTTTTCAATTTCATTATTAAGTTTTTGCACTCTATCGGATTTCCTTTTGCATAAACAATGTCCTGATGAACTACATTTGAAGGAGATATAAAATTTTTAACTCCCGTGTTTCCTCCGAGATGATCACTTCTTCCGTAAGCCCAGTGAAAACCGGCTTTCTCATCCTGAAGAACATTTCCGGTAACAACTGCTTTATCGTTAACACCTATTGCGAATTCCGCAATATTTCTCCATGCAGCATCTTTCTCAAAACTTTTTCTAAGATCTTCAATTTCTTTTCCCGAACCTTCGATTGCGACAATTTTATTTTTTTCGACTTTACAAACCGCCAACTCTTTGTTCATATAAAATGGCAGATCTCCCTTTGTCAGACTTCCTCCCTCTTCATTAGGAACAACAAAAACCTCACCCGAAGGAAGATTTGCAAGAGATTGTTCCGTTCCGCCCATTTCAGGATGAAGTATTCCGTCGTCAATCATAGCTCTGTTCGTGCCGATATCAAAATAGCATCTGTGTCCGGTTGAAAATTCTACATATGCTCCAGTCGATTCTTTGAAAATTTTAAATAGTATATGACATTTTTTTGATATCTTTTCATAGTCCGCAGAAAGTCCGGTGTTTTCCATGAATTCTTCTACACCCGGCATTGATCCTATCCGTAATCCTTTTTCTTTCAAAGAATATTCATATAAGGGAGCTGTCGCAGAAAATTCAGGCATTGATAAGATTATTGTAGAATTTTTTACAACCTCCGAAATTTTCATTTCTCTGTCACTCATCATACACAATTCGGGCAAATCGGAGTTGTTATTGCCTGTAGCATTATAAGTCACGATACCGTTTACTTTCATCCCCCACTCTTCTTCCGCTATCGAACTTATCATCTTATGCCATCGTGAAGCCATTTCCCGTCTTTCCTTCCACTTTTTGTTATCCGGAATAGTTTTAATCGGGATATCAACCATTATGGTCATTACTTCATTATTACCGGGAGCAAAAATATCCTGAATAAATTTCTTAAAATCAAATTTGTTTGACTTATCCATACTATTTAATACTATTATTTTAATAAAATGGTTTAAAATAACTTTCGAATATGATCCTATAAGATTAAGTTCATTAATAATTTTTGAGACACTTCTTAACTATGATAAAATAATATTAGTTCATCGTTTAAAATTTGTGCGCCCGTAGCTCAAAGGATAGAGCGTCTGCCTCCGGAGCAGAAGGTTGCAGGTTCGATTCCTGCCGGGCGTGATTTATTGACTTTAATTATCTATTTATATAAAATTTAAATCATTTAAAAAGGAGAAGATAATGAAAAAAATTTTAATTATCATTACGATTATTTTGGTATCGGTTTCATTTCTTACAGCTGATATCTACATCAAAACAAAAACCCATACCAATGAAATGAATTTTATGGGCAAAAAAACACCGGCTAAAGACGTGATCTCTGAACAGTGGCTCGGTAACAAAATTTATACAAACGTTACGGATAAGCAGATCATCATAATTGACCTTAACAAAAATGTTATCTATATGGTCAATCCTTCCGATAAAACTTATGTAGAGACAACACTTCCTCTTGATATGAAAAAATTACTACCCGCTCAGGTTGCTTCAATGATGTCAATGATGAAAATGACAATCAAAGTTACACCGACATCAGAAACAAAAGTTATTAAAGGATGGAAATGCAAAGGTTATGACATGGATATGAATATGACCATGATGACGATGAAATCAAGATTGTGGGTTACCAAGGATGTTCCTTTTGACTGGAAAAAATTCAGAGATGAGATGGGACTTGAAACATTTAAAGCTGCAATGGCATCAATGAGCATTGGTGAAGATGCAATAAATGAATTTAAAAAGATTGATGGTTTCCAGGTAGCTTCAAAAATGACAATGTCCATTATGGGTCAGAATGTTGTTACAACTTCAGAAGTTCAGGAAATCTCAAAGAAAGCCGCACCTGCCGGAATTTATAAAGTTCCCGCCGGTTATAAAAAGGTTGAAAAGATTCACATGAAAGGAATGGGAAGATAATCTTAATTTAAAAAATAAAAAGCCGGCTTTTAAAGCCGGCTTTTTTTTTATACAAATTTTACAAATTTACTCTTTTTCATCAATCCTATAAAATAGGATACTCTCTCTTCAGCCGAAGGGAATTCACCTTCGGCTCTTAACTCGGAACATATTTCCGAGATTCTCCTTTTTCCGTCAATGAATTTCCATACTCTTGAACCGTTACTGTCAAGACGAATTTTTATGAACTGATCCCTTTTCATAAATGAAATAATCTTTTTTAAAAACACCTTGGATGTTTTCTCTTTGAGAAGAGTAATAGTTCCTGATTCACCCTCTTCCCACTCTATATTTTTCCTCGGAATAAATTCAAGAAAATTTGTATTTTTAAATTTTTTTTTCATTATCAATCAGTATTGGAAATCCAATTTACAGATATTTCAGATTCTATTTCTCTTTAAGAATATTGAGAGGAGTTTTAACAAGAATATAACCGAGTCCTACGAGAATAAGTATGCTAACGATGTAGGTTGAATCTGGCCACAAATTTGGTATTTTAACATCAAAAAATGCCAGTGCTGCAAAAAGCAGACCCATCAGAGCTTCACCGGCTATCAAACCGGAAGCGAGGAGAACTCCTCTGTTGTTTACTCTTGATGTCTGATCTTCATTTAGTTTCCTCTTTTCTATTATGGAATCAATAACCCATCTTATTATTCCACCGACAAATATGGCTGCAACAGTTTCAAAGGACAGGTACATTCCGACACAGACAAGCATCGGACTTTTAACCTTTACAAGAATAAATCCGACTGCCATAACAATTCCGACCATAATGAGAGGCCATACCATTTCACCGCCGACAATTCCCTTGGAAAGCTGAGCCATTAAACCAGCTTGAGGTGCGGCAAGAACATCTCCGCCGAATCCACCCTGATAATTATGAAGCTTAGCCATTTTCAGATCACCTGCATTCAGAATAAATAGCGGTATCCACATAACGAGAGCCGATATAACAACACCGATGAAATCACCGAGCTGCATTTTCCATGGAGTACCACCGAGAATATGTCCGACTTTAAGATCCTGAAGCATTTCTCCAGCAACAGCTGCACTGACACAGATAACACCTGCGACGGCAAGAACCGCTATTACACCGTCCGTGCCGGTTGCTCCGAGAAGCACCATCAAAATAGCTGCGACAACAAGAGTTGATAGAGTCAATCCGGATATGGGGTTATTTGAAGAACCGATCAAACCGACCAGATATCCTGATACGGCAGCAAAAAAGAATCCTGCAACCATCATAACAAGAGCTGCAACCAATGCAGGAACAAAGTTTTCACTTTTAAATCCCATAAACCACCAATATACAACGAAGGTTAAAGCTGAAATTGCGAGAAGTCCCATAAAAACTATCTTAATACTGATATCTTTGTCGGTTCTTTTTGTCACCTCTTTTGCGGTCGCAGCTTTTTTAACATCATCAACCGATCTTTTAATACCGGCAAAAAGGCTTTTTCTCATACCGTAAAGTGTATATGCGGCACTCATCAGCATTCCGCCGATAGCGATCGGTTTAACTATATTTGAAAATATACTTTTTGAAACTTCGGCCCAACTCATAACACCACCGTTTACGAGAGGTGCATATTGTGGAGCAAGTATAAGGACAAGCAGTGGAACAAACAATCCCCATGCAAGTACTCCGCCTGCAAAGTTTAAAGCAGCAAGTCTCGGTCCGATAATATATCCCACACCGAGAAAAGCAGGGCTCAATGCCGGAGATTTAAGAAGAAAACCACCGCCCGTTTCAACACCCGGAAATTTTTCGGATATTGAAGTTCCGGGAATTATCTTTTTTGCAAAACCGAAGAATTTCTCCCATTTTGAAGCAAATATATTAAAATTTTTAAAAAATTCAATCAATCCGCCAATTCCCATCGCATAAAACAGATATTTTGCTCCGGTCGTCTCTCCTCTTCCCGCTTTATGAATTTCGGATGCCGCAACCGATTCGGGGAAAGGAAGTGTAGAATCCTCAACCATAACCCTTCTTAAAAGTGTTACGAATAGAATACCGGCAATACCACCGACAAGCATAATTACCGTCGATTTCCAGTAACCTGCAAAACTACCGAAAAATTCAGGATCCCAAACATTTGCTATTAAAAATGCCGGAAGAGTGAATATTGCACCTGCGGCAACCGATTCACCTATTGATCCTACAGTTCTTACAAAATTCTCTTCAAGGATATTGTTATCTTTAAAGAGTCTTAAAAAAGCCATTCCGAGAACGGCGGCAGGATAAGTTGCGGCAATGGTCATACCTGCCTTCAAACCGAGATATGCATTAGCCGCTCCAAGTAATACGGCAAGAAAAAGTCCTATTAAAAGAGCTCTCAATGTAAACTCTTTAAGATTTTTTTCCGCCGGAATAAAAGGTGTAAATTCTTTACTCATTTATCACTCCTTTTTATATTGATTAAAAAACATTATACAGATATTCAAAATAAAAAAACAATAATAAAATAGTAAAAATTCTGTTTTCTTAATTCAGATTATTATCAATCTGAAAATCTCTCCAGAATCTCCTCTTTTGATCTATTGAGAATATCATATTTTTTCCCAACTTTAATAAATGCAGCAAGTGCCTTCTCAAGATGTGACATATCATGGGCGGCTGAAAGTTGAGTCCTTATCCTTGCTTGACCTTTTGGAACAACCGGAAAGAAAAATCCTATTGCATAGATCCCTTCCGAATAGAGATCTTTTGCGAAATCCTGTGATAATTTTGCATTAAAAAGCATTACAGGTACTATAGGAGTTTCACCGTCTTTAATAATAAAACCGGCATCTTTCAAACCCTTTCTCCAGAATTTTGAATTATTCTCAAGTTTATCCCTTCTTTCCGTATTTGAACTGATCATATCAATGACCTTTAATGAAGCTGAAACAATAACGGGAGCAATAGAGTTTGAGAAAAGATAGGGTCTGGCTTTCTGCCTGCACATCTCAACTATCTCACTTCTTCCCGAAACACATCCGCCTGAAGCTCCGCCGAGAGCTTTTCCCAAGGTTGTAGTGATAATATCAATCTTTCCGACTACATTATAGTATTCATGTGTTCCTCTTCCGGTCTTACCGATAAAACCGGTTGAGTGAGAATCATCCACAAAAACAAGTGCATTATATTTTTCAGCAAGCTCGACTATTTTATCTAATTTTGCGAGATCTCCATCCATGGAAAATGCACCGTCGGTTATAATGACCCTTAATCTTTTATCCTGATGGAGTATCAGTTTCTTCTCAAGATGATCCATATTTGAGTGTTTATAAGTATCCGTCATAGCTTTGGCAAGTCTCATTCCGTCAACGATGGAAGCATGAACCAGTCTGTCTGCGATCATAACATCCTCTTCGGTAAGAAAAGCTTCAAAAACTCCTCCGTTTGCATCCATACATGAAGGGAAAAGAATTGTATCTTCGGTGCCGAGAAATTTTGTCAGTTTATCCTCAAGTTCTTTATGGATATCCTGAGTCCCGCATATAAATCTGACCGATGACATTCCATATCCTCTTGAATCCAATCCTTTTCTCGCAGCTTCAATAATTTCCGGATGAGATGAAAGACCGAGATAATTATTTGCACACATATTAATAACTCTCTTCTCTTCCGAACCGGATGGGAAAACAACTTCAATTTCAGAATTCTGAGGAGCATTTATTATTCGTTCTTCCTTAAATATTCCTGAACTTCTTATATTGTCGAGTTCTGCTTTAAGTAATTCTCTTTTATCGTTTGGAAATGCCATTTCATCACCTATTTAACATCAAATTCTTTTAATAGTTCAACAATATTATTTACCGTATCAAAAGCATCGGGTGTGGCTTTGGCATCCGGGATCTGTATCTTATATCTCGTTTCAAGAAATCTTTTCAAAGAGACCATCGAAAAAGAATCAACAATTCCTCCTGAAATAAGAGGTGTTTCATAATTGACATCAACTTCATCTTCATCATCAAGATATTCTTCTTTTACATAATCTAAAATTTCTTTTTTTAATTCGGACATTTTTTTCTCCTTAAATATTTTTTCTTTTTTAATTTATAATTCATTTCCCTGTATAAATCAATCATCTTCAAGTGTTGATGTATCACCTATCTCCTCACCCCACTCTTTGGCACGAAGCATTCTTCGCATAATCTTTCCACTTCTTGTTTTGGGAAGAGAATCAACAAATTCAATCTCCTGAGGCATAGCAAGAGGAGATAATTTTTTTCTTATGAAATTCATTATTTTCAGCTCAAGCATATCCGAAACTTCAAATCCGGGTTTTAAAGATATAAAAGCTTTTACAACCTCCATATTTACCGGGTCAGGTTTCCCTACAACTGCCGATTCTGCAACAGCTTCATGCTCAAGTAGAGCGGATTCTATCTCGAAAGGACCTACAAGATGACCTCCCGTGTTAATAACATCATCATCTCTGCCTACAAACCAGTAATATCCGTCTTCATCAATGCTTGCTCTGTCGCCGCATACATACCATCCGTTCTTAAATTTTTCATTATATGTGGATTCGTTATTCCGGTAAGATCGAAACATTGAAGGCCATCCGGGTTTCAATGCTATCAATCCGACAACTCCCGGTTTAGTCAAAGGTTCATATGTTTTAAGATCAATCACAGTTGCCTCTATCCCGGGAAAAGGTTTGCCCATGGATCCGGGCTTTATTTTCATACCGGGATAGTTGGTTATAACCATACATCCTGTTTCGGTCTGCCAGTATGTGTCGTGAAATGTAAGTCCGTACGCCTCTTTTGACCATATCACGGCTTCGGCATTCAAGGGCTCCCCTACACTGCAAAGATGTCTTAATGAAGAGAGATCATATTCTTTTACCTTATCTGTTCCCTCTTTCATTAAAGCTCTTATCGCTGTCGGTGCGGAATACCACACTGTAATTTTATGGTCGCTGATAAATTTGTACCACGAATCAACTCTGAAACCGGCATCAAGAACACACTGTGTAACACCGATCGCCCATGGACCTATAATACCGTAAGATGTCCCCGTAACCCATCCGGGATCAGCCGTACACCAGTATATATCATCATCTTTAAGATCAAGAACATATTTTGATGTAATATATTGAGAGATGATCGAATAGTGAACATGCTGTGCACCCTTTGGTTTTCCTGTTGTTCCCGAAGTATAGTGAAGAACGGAGGGAGTCTCGGCTTTTGTTTTATATGATTTGAACTCTTCTACCGTTTTATATTCGTCATGAATAAAAGATATCTCTCTATCTTTCAGCATTGCCGAATTATTCTGATCAACGACTATTATATTTTGAAGCTTAGGAAGAGTTTTTAAAATTTTTCTTACCTTTCCGAGATGTTTTTTTTGAGTAATTATAGCTTTTGTTTCGGCATCCTCCAGTCTTGTCGACAAAGATTCTCCTCCGAATGCACTGAATAGAGGTTGTGCTATTGCTCCGGCCTTTAAGATACCGAGAAATCCGAAATAGAGCTCGGGTACTTTATCAAGAAAAAGACAAACCCTCTCTCCGGGTTTAATACCCAGACCTGTGAGGAATTGAGCAAATTTATTTGATATAAGTCTTGCATCATTAAAAGTAAATTTTTTAGTCTCACCGGAATGACCTTCCCAGATCAGAGCTGTTTTATCTCTCTTTCCCAACCTGCATATTCTATCGGTACAATATTCACCTATATTAATTGTATCTCCTGTTTTGTATCCTAGTTCCGATTCCGATTGATCCCATGAAAAGCTTTTAACTTTTTCTTCATACGAACCCATATTACTCATATATTTTGCCTCCTTTTAATTTAGATATTATAAAATGAACAATATTTTATATGTTAATGTCATGGAAATGTCAAGATTTAATTTAATTGTTAACATTTTTTTCAAATTAATCATATTTTTTTTTATGATAATTCATTCACCTATTTTAACTGTTTTAAAATTTTAAATTTTTATTGATAATTCTGATATTTTAAGATTAAAGTTTCATGGATTTATTAAAGATTATCATATATTTCATAAAATATTGAAAAATTCAAAAAAAAATTATATACTTAATGATATTTTTTTTAGGAGAAAAATCATGAATAAAAAAAACCTTGTATTTATCGTTATAACAATCTTTATGCTCTCATTATTTACCGCATATGTTTCCGGGAAAGATGCTGTTAAAATTCCAAAAAAAGTTCTTAAACTTGAAAAAAAAGCTGATAAGGCAAAAAATAAAAAGGATTTTGATAAAGCTATAGAATTGTATAAAAATGCAATTGAAATTTTCCCGGATTACTCTAAAGTTCACTATAAACTTGCATCAATATATGCTTTTAACAATAAATATCCCGAAGCAATAAAAGAGTTGAAGATCGCAAAGAAACTTGACAATTCCGACATCAACACTACAAAAGCACTTTCGGACACAATGTTAAAATATGGAAACAATCTTTTAAAATTAAGAAAGCTTAAAGAAGCAAATAATGTTTATATTGATATGCTGGGAATTGACGGATTTTCAAAATTATTCCCTAAACTTCAGAATAAAATGATCTACAGAATCGGATTGAACTTTTTCTCACTAAAGGATTTAAAAAATTCCGAGAAATATCTGTCCCGGTTTATAAATATAGAGAATGCTGAAAATGATTATCCCGGAATTTTTCCAATGGCAAATTATATTTCCGGAATTAATAATTCAACTTTAAAAAATTATGAGCTGTCAAACAAATTATTAAAGAAATATATAGCACTTAAATCGGATGATCAAGCTAACAAATATATATCTTTTGCAAGATATATTATTGCTTCCAATGATTTTACAGTACTAAAACCCATGGTAACTGCAATCAAAAAAACAACAAATCGGAAAAATATCAAAGAGAATAAAAAAAAGATCAAAGCTCTTGCTGAAAAATATATTGAAATTGAAACAAATCTTAAGAAAGTAATTGAAAAAGCTCCCCAAATTGAAGATGCCTATGTGATCCTCGGCAATTATTACTATCTTAAAAATGATACAACCAACTGCCTGAATATCTATAAAACTCTGATCGAAAAATTTCCTACATCAAAAGATATTGATATATATAAAGAGTTTCTCAAAGGAATTAAAAAAAGTAAATAATTAAATATTGATTTTACCTTTGGTAACATTTCGGATATCATCCCGGACCTTTGCAAAAGAGGTCTCGGGAATATCCAGAGTTATTTTTACACCTTTATCGTCGAATTTTTGATCCTTAACCGTTACTGAATATTTGTCAACCATTTTCATTATTTCACCCATCAGTTCAAAAGGAAGGTCAATTTCAACTCTCTTCATGATCTTTTCGGTTTTAATAGTTGATGAATTTATTATATTTTTTGCAGATTTTGAATAGGCTTTTACAAGACCTCCAGTACCGAGCTTGATTCCACCGTAATATCTCACAACTGCAATAAGAGCATTAAAGAGCCCTGCCCCCTTTAATTCGCTATATATAGGTATTCCGGCCGTTCCCGACGGTTCTCCGTCGTCACTGTATCTGAAGTAATCTTCAACACCATTACCGAGACGATAGGCAAAACATACATGTGTAGAGTCATGATAACGTTTTTTTAATGCCTTTAGAATGGTATCGGCTTCAAAAGATTCTAACACGGGAAAAATAAGTGAAATAAATTTTGAATTTTTTTCTTTAAATTCATAAGGTCCGAAAATTTTATTAATCGTTTTAAATATTCCGTTTTCACTCTTCATTTCTTCCCCATTTTTTTAAAAAATTACTATAAGAGATATATAATACGTTTTCAAATGCTTTATATATGTTGTTTTTATTTAATTCCAATAAAAGTTCTTTCAATTTAAACACTCCATATTTTTCCGCAATATAAGATACGACCGAATAACTCTCAAGGTAAGCAATATAAACTGACTTTTGATTACCTGAAGGAAATCTTTTCTCCAGAAATTCAAGGGGGATAATTTGTCCGATCTTATCCATATTTCCTTCGGAAAAATATTCAGCCAATCCTTCATTCAGCCATAATGGGCACTGTTTTGTGATCAAAGAAACCAGCACATGTGTATATTCATGAAAAATAACCCTTTTAAGCATTTTTATATTATCTTCAACACCTGCAATAGGAATACGTATTTTGCCGTCATATAGACCTCCAGCCCAACCGGGGGCTCTTGTGACATCAAAAAAAGTCTTTTCGTTATATAGAATAACAACAATCTTTTCGTCTGGATAAATATCGAGTTTTTTACCAATTTCTCTGTAAGCCTCTTTTAAAAGATCCAAAACAACAATTCTTATATCCGAATGTTCAATTCTGCTGAATTGAATAGTGAATTTTCCGGAACTCTGATCTTTATATTCCGACATTACAATTTTCTCTCTTTTCAATTTAGCAATAAGTGATTCCATTTCAATATCTTTTCGTAAATCGACTGCTTCCAATGCATTTTCCATACTTTTATCAAGTTCATTTGATTTATAGAATGAGAACGCAAGAAATTTTCTTGTTAAAAAAGGGTAAAACCCTCTGTTTTTTGCAACAGTCAGCGATTCTATCGCTTTTTTATATAAAGAAAGCTTATAATAGCAAACACCTATCTTTGCAATTAATGACTCTTTTCCTTCCAATCCCATCTGATATTGAGAAATTGCCTTATTGTAACTCCCGGAAGAGAAATATCCGTCGGCAATTTTTTCTATTTTTGAATAGTTAAGTTTGTTAACTTTAACACTATGTTCGGTATTTTTATTGCTCTCTTCTTTAATAAAATCCGGTTTCTCCTTTAATGTGTTATCAGTTTTTGAGTAAAAATCCGAATTATTATTTTTCTCAACTACCTTTTTTGAATAAATTTCTTTTTTTGAATTATCACTCTTTGATAATACTTTTTTTGAATTATTTTTTGAGCTTGAAATGAAAAAAAATATTATTAAAATAAGAACCGCAAAAATTATAAAATATTTAATATTGAGAGTCCTATTACTTTTCTTATATATTTTGCTGCCGTATCCGGGAGCCATAAAAACTCTTTAAATTTATTTAAGCAACTCTGCGATCTTCTCTTTTAATTTTTCACCTCTGAGCCCGTTCGCAACTATCTTGCCCTCTTTATTAAGTATAAACATTGTCGGTATATATCTTATTTTATACATTCCTGCCAACTCTCTGCCTTTAGCCCGGGAAATTATATGAGTCCAGTTCATCTCATGTTCTATAACATAGTTTTTTGCAAATTCATCGGGTTTTCTTTCGAGAGCTATACTTATTATTTCAAAATCCTTTTTTTCGAATTCTTTATATATTTTTTTCAGATTCGGTATTTCCCTTACACATGGCGGACACCAAGTAGCCCAGAAATCAAGAATTACAACTTTTCCTTTATACTTGCTTAATTCAACTTTATTACCATTTGTGTCAACAGCAGAAAAGTTTAGAGCTTCAAATCCCTTTGCCATTGAAATAATCGGTATTAACAAAATAACAAAAATTATTATAATTTTTTTCATTTCTTCTCCTTTTAACTCAACCTTTTATGTTGACTTAAAGTATACAATATTAGCCGTCTATCTTCAAGCATTCAACTTATGTTGACTTTTTTTCCTAATTAATATAATTTATCATAGCTTTGAAATTTAAAAAACAGCCATTTATTTTCATTCCGCTTTTTTTAATTATATTATCTATTATACTATTTATTTTTTTAGACATTGATCTTAACAGTAAGAAAAATATAACAATAAATTCAACAGAGATCTCTAATAAATGGAACACTTTTTCAAACGGAATCTATGGAAAAATAATATATGCGGTTCCTCCGGAAATGCATATTCTTTATCTTAAGACAGGAAAAAAAATAATAATTCCCGGTATTGAGACGGAAGGTGGTCCCGGAAGATTTAACAGAGGGAAAACTCCGAGACCGTTCTGGAATAGAGATGGGACTCTCTTTGTTTACAGATTTAAAGGAAATGTTTTTATATCTGATGAAACCGGTGAAAAAAGAATAATATTTAATCCTTATATGGATAGATCTAAAGAGACAAGATGGAGCTTTACCTATTACAAAGGAAGAGAATGGATTGCCGGTCCTTCCTTATCAGGTAATGTGATATTAGTTAATCCGATCAATCCAAAGATATTCATAAATCTTTTTATAGAAAATAAAATTGATAAACATTGTGAAATGACAGACAACGGAAAACATATTGTTTATGACAACGGAAAAGATATATTTCTTAAAAACACATTTGAAAAAGGAATCGGTATAAAAATATCATTCGGACAAAGCTGCAGACCTTGTGCTTCTCCGCAAAAATATGTCGGATGGCTTCCGGCACCTCATTTGAAATATTATTTATACTTCGCATCAGACGGAAAACCATTCAAAGAACTTCCGGCTCCGATAAATGAGGAAATATACAGACTAAACTGGTCTAATTCGGATAGTTTTGCCGTTCATATGTTTGGCAGCAGAGGAAATAACAAAATGACCGTAAGAAATATCCACACTGGAAAAAGTTTTTTTGCCGGCTACGGCTGGGATCCGGATC
>Ga0256845_1000634_pt1 | contig 32068 bp, 27 predicted proteins | sample RiftiametaG_FD_189101 | JGI IMG/M metagenome (GOLD analysis project Ga0256845, IMG submission 189101) | Tube worm associated microbial communities from hydrothermal vent at the East Pacific Rise, Pacific Ocean - Riftia | ecosystem: Host-associated > Annelida > Integument > Unclassified ...
TCATATAAAAGCATTTTGTGCATTATTATCTATTTCGTCAAGCCAAAATCTGTAGCAAAAACAAATATATCTTTGTTATACTTGCAGTCTACTCTAAGCCATTGAAGTTTCACTGGTAATTACGCGAAAATAATAAGTTTTAATAAGGGATTTCTTTTAGTATGTCTAAGAAAAAAAATAAACCTAAATCTTCCGCCAAACAACTCAGCAAGCGGATCTCATTATTCTCTCTGGTCTTCCTTATCTCTGGCGCTATATTTACCTATGGTTTGGCTGTTGGTAATTTTAAGATGTGGCCATTTAAAACCATAGAATCTATGTATAGCGGCGTGTTGTCACTCATTCGTTATGGTGAATTAGTACCCGTTAACAGACTTATTAAAGCCCCAAAACATGTTTCAAGAGAGCGAGTTGTTACTTATCAAGCCGATAAAGTCCAACCTGGCTATTACGCATATATGGGATATGACGGGGATAAACTCCGTTATGCAGCGTGGCTTCAAAATGAAAAAGGTGAAAAAATTCATGAATGGGATCTGTCTTATCTAAAGTTGGATGAAGATGGGCCATTAAATGGTTCTGACTCACCTCACGCGTTCAGCGTATTGAAAGATGGCTCAGTAGTCGTTACATTTGACTCCGGTGATGTAATGGCTAGAGTCGATCAATGTAGTCAGCCAATATGGACTAAACAAGGCGTATACCATCATTCCTTAACAAAAGGGTTAGGCAATACTATGTGGGCATGGCGTGGTGATAATACCGCTTACGGTCATTACAACTACTTGTCACAATTTGATTTAGATACCGGTGAAACACTTGCAGAAATAGGATTAGTTGAAGATTTAATTCAATCACCGGCTACCCCTGCAGGAATATTTAGTGTGCGAGCGAATTACCCTTTCAAGAAATGGAATAAGACACCTGGCGACAAAACAAAGTACGATTTATTTCACCCTAATGATATTGACGTGTTATCAGTTGAACTCGCGGATAAATTCCCAATGTTTAAAGCGGGTGATCTTTTAATGAGCTTTAGGCGTATTCATCTAGTAGCCGTCGTTGATCCCTTAACCTATGAAATTAAATGGGCTAGAAATGGTCCTTGGATTTATCAACATGATCCTGATTTTACGGCAGATGGAAAAATTTCAGTCTATAGTAATAACTCAGGTTTAGGTCGTTCAGAAATTATTAAAATTGATCCTGCAACGGATGAATTGACTAATGAGTTATTAGCGGGCGACTTTAAATTTTATTCTGCCGCTCAAGGCAAACACCAATATTTACCAAACGGCAATTTACTAGTCATTGTTCCTGATGAAGGTCGAGCAGTTCAAGTAACGGCGACCGGTGATAAAGTATTTGAACATAATAATATTTCAGCTATTTCACCGCTTTACAATGAACACATTGCCAATGGCATTTGGTTTGATAGTAACTATTTTACGGAAATTCCTAATTGTTCAAAATAGCATTTTGAAAAAAGAACAATCTAGAATGATTAGATAAATAAAAATTTACATTTCCAAAACATATTTAGCTGTAGGAGTTATTTAAATGAAAACAATTATATTTATAGCATTAGTTGTCATGCTTTATTCCACTAATGCTCAAGCTTACGTAGGGCCAGGATTAGGCGTAGGTGTTATCGGCGCCATCGTTGGTGTCGTTGGTGCTATCTTAATGGCTATCATTGGTGTGTTTTGGTATCCATTAAAACGCATGTTTGGTAAAGGCGATGATGATGAGAGTTTAGAAGACGAAGATGATTCAGATTCAGAAAAAGAATAAAACTAAAAAATAAATTGAGTTGTAATCTATAACGAACAGTGTACTAAATTATGAACTATTTTTTTCTAATTCTAATCTCAATTATTTTTGTTGAATTATTTTTGTTTCTAAAAATAATCGCTGATGCTCAGTTTGTCATGGCTCTTTCCTCTAAGTCTGTCAAAGTCATGCAATCAAAAAAAATGAGTGATAGAGAAAAAGAAAAATTCATGAAGACTAACTCAATCACGATGCTAAGTACTACTTTCAAATTCATTGGTAAATTCATTTTAATATTTGCAGTCTTGTTTGGTATTCTTTGGGCAATAGCTCAATATGAACCTGCATTGGCTTCGCAGATTGAATCTGATTTTTATTCAATTATTATTATCATTGGTTTAACTCTCGCTACTCTCGGGTACGTTTGGATTAGAAATGTCATTCGCAGAAAATTATAATTTTCTAGATCGTTCATTACATCATCTTGCTTTTTCAGTTCCAGGCTTACAAAAATTTGTCGCTGAAATGGAAAGCGATATTTATGCCAAAGATCTAAACAAGATTGATTTAGGTAATGAAATTTTCGTTACAGGTTTACCTAGATCTGGTACTACCCTACTGCTAGATCTATTACATAAAACTGACGAATTTTGTACTTTTTCCTATCGTCATATGCCATTTATTTTAGCGCCTTTATTTTGGAAAAAAATATCACAGCCATTTTCTAAAGATGCCAAAGAAGTCGAACGTGCTCATGGCGATGGAATGAAAGTTTCATTTGATAGTCCAGAAGCATTTGAAGAAGTCGTATGGCTAAGCTATTTAAAAGAACAATACGTTAAGCAAGATCATCTGGCACCATTAACTTTAAAGAATACAAATAAAAAATTTGCTAAAGCGATCAAATCAACTGTTAAAAAACTCATTTTAGAAAATCAGTTTGATGAACAAACCAACAAAAGGTATATTTCAAAAAACAATACAAACTGCTCACGCATTCCAGTACTAAAAAAGCTATTTCCTAGTGCTACCATTTTGGTTCCATTTAGAGAACCTTTTGCACATATTGGCTCATTAATGAAACAACATGAGCAATTTTGCGAAATGCACAAAGATGATACATTTGCGAAAAGTTATATGAAGTGGCTTGGTCATTACGATTTTGGCGAAAATTTCAAACCGATTAATTTTGATAGCTGGTTAAATTCTCAACCATCTAAACCTGACTATAGTTCTGAAGAGTTTTGGCTTTCTTATTGGATTGCATCTTATGAAAATCTATTAAAGCAGATAGATAAGAATGTTTATTTGATCGATTATAATAAACTATTAGTAGAACCTACAGAGTCACTTGAGAGAATAGCCAAAATAACAAATTTGAAAAGCGAAGATACTTTTTCATCCTATTCAAGTGAGATACGTAATCCAACTTCTAAGCCGAAAAATACTGACTCGATAGACTCAGAGTTAGTCGATAAAGCGAACAATCTCTATCAACGTCTTCAATCATCTGCACTTTAAACAGAAAGAACTTCAACTATGTTTGATTTTTATCGTCTAATCAATAAACACATCATTTACCCACTCTATTATTGGAAAAGTGGTGATAAACGTTTAGCTCGATTAACGGAACTTGAAAAAAATCAATACCTTTCCCCTCAAAAATTAGAAGCGCTTCAGTTAAAAAGATTGCAAAAAATCATTCAGTATGCATTTGATAATACTGTTTATTATAAAAAAATTATGCAAGAACGGCAGCTTACTCCTGCCGACTTTAAATGTTTAAAAGATGTTGAAAAATTGCCCCTTTTAACCAAAGTAATCATCCAAAAAAATATGCAAGATATGCTATCAAAAGCTCATCCTTTTGAGTCCTTAATAAAAGATAGTTCTGGTGGCTCAACTGGTGAGCCAACTATTTATTATAAAAATAAAGACCGCCACAATTTAAGAAGAGCGGATCAAATTAGACATGATAGATGGTCGGGCTGGGATATAGGTAAACGAAAAGCACTAATTTGGGGCGCGCAGAGAGATCTTAAAGCAGTACAGTCTTTTAGAGAAAATATAATTGCAACCTACATAGAGCGTAACTGGGAACTGGATGCGTTTGAAATGTCTGATAGCGAAATGAAATCATTCACAAAACAATTAGAAGATTTACAACCAAGTATGATTTTGGGTTATGCCAATGCCTTAGAGCTTTACGCCAAATACTTATTAAAAAATGAACCTAACCATAAAATAAAGCTTGATGGAATCATATCGTCAGCGGAAACATTAACTGAAGAAAAAAGAAAAACCATCGAATCAGCACTTCACTGTAAAGTACTTAATCGTTATGGCTCACGTGAAGTTGGTTTAATTGCAAGTGAATGTAAACAACAAAAAGGATTACATATAAATGCCGATAATTTATTAGTCGAGCTAGTTGATAATCATGGACATGAAGTTAAAGAAGGTAACGGAGATATTGTCGTTACCGATTTTTGGAACTTTGGTATGCCGCTTATAAGATATAAATTAGGCGATGTTGGTAAAGTAGCTGGATCAAATTGTGACTGTGGTAGAAACCTACCTTTGCTAGGAAGCGTTGAAGGCCGTAGTGGTGATTTTTTTGTGAAGCCTGATGGGAGTAAAATTCATGGTGAGTATTTCACTCATTTATTCTACGAGTTGCCTCAAGTTAAACAATTCCAGATGATTCAAAAATCTTTAGAAAAAATCGATCTTAAAATAGTTGAAAGCTCGTTACAATCTAATCGCGATTACTTAAAATCTATAATATCAAAAATGAAAGAAATGCTAGGTAATCAAGCTCAGGTGAATGTCGAAATATTAGATGAAATAAAACCAACTTCAACAGGTAAGCTCTTTTTTACCATATCGAAAATTTCAGACTAGAGTATTCCTATGGTGAATAAAAAATCTATCAACACTAATCGTTCGGTCGTTTTAATATCTAACCTTTACCCTAACAATTTGGAAACAACAAAAGGATTATTTATAAAACAATTGGCAAACTCACTTTCAAACTTATGTGAGTTAACAGTCGTCTCCCCTATTCCTTTCCACCCTTTAGATTTAATTAGAAAAGCTTCTATAGTAAAAGAAGAATTAATCGATGGTATAACTGTTTTACATCCTCGTTATATTGTTATACCTAAGATTCTGCGTTCTTTAATTGGCTACTTCTTTTCTAAAGGTATTTATAAGACGATCAAGCTCCTGCAACAACAAGGTAAAGCAGACATCATTTCAGCCCATTGGACTTATCCAGATGGCTACGGGGCTTCTCTAGTTGCCAAGAAACTAAGAATACCTTTTTCAATTCATGCTTTAGGATGTGATATTAATGATTATACAAAGTATAGAATCCGTAAAAAATTAATCATAAAGGCCTTAAATAGCTCCAATATTAATATTGTAAAGAGCCAAGCACTTAAAGATAAAATCACGTCTTTAGGCGTTGATTCTAATAAAACAATCGTTATTCACAATGGCGTCGACCAAAATAAATTTGTTAGAAAAGAGACATTGATTGCAAGAAAAGAAATCGAATCAGCTTCCGGAAAAATTGACTTTGACGCTAACACCAAATACTGTTTATTTATAGGTAACTTCCAAATAGAGAAAGGCTTAAATTATTTATTAGATGCCTTTAATAAAGTTAAAAAAGAAAACGTACATTTAATTATTATTGGTTCCGGGCCTCTTCAAAGTGAGATTGAATCACAAATTGAGAATTTAGCATTAGAAACCTTCGTCACCTTATTAGGTAGAGTTGAACATCAGTATATCCCCCAATATATGGCGGCTTGTGATTTACTTTGTTTACCGAGCTTGAGAGAAGGATGTCCAAATGTTGTACTAGAATCTCTTTCTTGCGGAACACCCGTCGTTGCATCAAATGTAGGTGCAGTACCCGATATAATTAGCAAAGAAGAGTTTGGTGTAATAGTGCCCGCTTGCAATGCTGTTAATTTAGCTAAAGGAATTACTAAAGGAATTAAACTCAAAGAGCATAAGTTACCAAAATTTGAATGGTATGACTGGAAAGAGAATGCCGTAAGGGTTAATGATAAACTCCAGAAAATTAGAATAAAAAATTTACTAACGAGCTAAATTTTCTAATTCTTTAAGATACCAATTCAAATGACGTTTTTGCGAAATTGTTTTTAACCTTCCTATTACACCTGTATTTCTCTTTCTAGCTCGCAATAACATTTGAACTCTTTCTAATGCAAAAAACAGGTTAAAATATTGTCTCGTTGGGTGTTCAACACCCAACTCACTTACTCCAGAATCACATCCATAACCCTCAATAAAACATTGTTTAGATAACTTAATCATTGAGAGTTTTTTGATCGGCTTTAGTTTAAATGAGTTCAATGCTCGATTAAAATAATACAAATCATAAAATTTAGAATCCATTTCACAATCAGCAAAATCAAAACCCACAATTTGACTGTTATGAAACATTAAATTCCAAGGCGCATAATCATTATGTTTAGCTTTTATTTCAAAGTCATTTTTTGAGAATTCACTTACAAGCTTGTGAGCTTTATTTTCCAAAGATGCAACTAAATTAGAATTAATTAGAGTTCCAGTTTCATCAGATACTTTTTTAAGATATATTGATATGCGTTCTTCTAATTCATTTTCATTGGTGTGAGTGTTACCAATAATTGGCATTGCAATTTGAAACTTTTTTAACCACTTGCCTGCCCCGTTCATAGATTCTTCTAAAAGAGATAGTGTTTTTGAGTTAAATGGTTTCATTCGCTCAATCAAAATATTATCTAATCGGTCACCTTGCATTTCATGCATTGCAAATGCCGCTTCATCTTCAAAATAATCAATTGGTTCTACACTTGTTCCATAATCAATATTTAAAAACAAATCATATACTTGTTTTGTAGAATCATATTCAAACTTTATTCTACCTCTTTGACGTTCTTCAAATTCTTTTGGTAGGTAAGCTAACTTAATGTAAATATTTTTCTTGTTATCTTCTATTGTTAAACTTAATTTGTAAACATGCGTTACAAAGTAACTTGAAAACTGCTCAATGTCACAGATGCCTTTATCAGACACATGAAGTTTACTTAATAACTTCTGAACAACAGACTCGAGCCTTCTATAGGTTGCATTATCTAGCTTCCATTTTTTGGTAGAAATTATGCTATTTAGTTTATTCATTATTACTTCTAAATTTAGTGTTTATTTCGTAAAAGACCGAATATCAGACCAACCAACTCAATTTATTTGGCAGCAAACGTCGGATAGATTCTTTCTCTGATTTTCCTAAAGCATTACTAAAACGTAGTGCAATTAGATAGACAACGGTATAAATGCTGCCAGCAATTGCAAGCATTTCAAAATGCCCAAACTCCAACATTAAAATAGGCAAGATTACTAGCGCAGCTACACCAGAAGAAATAAGAAGTTTAGCCAATGAAACCCATGGGAATACTGAGCGAATATTAATATCGAGAATTTTAGTGATAATTATTAAATAGCCAAAGCGCAGTGTAGTCCCGACTATAACAGTCGCAAGCGGCGCGCCAACAATACCAATCATTTCTATTAACGCAACGGTAAAAACGATATTCAAAAACACGGCTAACATTGCCATTTTGAAAAGTATCTTCGTTTTACCTACCGCTCTTACGATTGCATCGTAACTGGTGATACGTGTCACTAAACCTAAAGTGTATACTTGAAAAATAATAACACTATCAATATAAGCATCAGTGAATAAAAAAGGTATTAAATGATCCGCCGTTAACAAAAAGAAAACTAATGTTGGATAAATGAACATCGCCATCATTCTAATCGAGCTATGCCAAAGAGATACCACTGCATCTATATTTCCTTGGCGATATTCTTCTACGAACCTTGGCATTAAGATATTACCAAGAGAGTTAGCAATAACATTAAGCATTGGTATTTCCATCGCTCCCCGAGTATACACTGCCAGCTCTTCTGGATCGTAATATCCGCTAACAATCATCTTGTCTACTGCAACACCTAATTGCGCAATTGCGCCAGAAAAACCTATCGGTACAGAATACGATAATTGTTTTTTTACATCAAATTTTTCGCCTTCAGGATCATCTTCTAATTGGTTATAAGTCATCATGATAATAAGATACACTGCTATAAATTGAGCTATAAAAAAATAAAATAAACTTGTCAGAACTTCAACCAAACTCCAATCTAGCAAAATGGGAATTAAAATAACCATTAAAAAGCCTAAATTGAAAGAGCCATTAATCGCAACAAAACGAGGAACATTTTGTGTACTAATCATAAAAGGTTCATATAGTTTAATTGGAATCTGAAAGAGTATAAATGCAGCAACTAACCACGCATAATCGAAGAGTTCTGCATTGTGGAAACTGTTAGAAATTAATTCCATTGAGAAATAAATACATATTGAAACTAATATGGCGATTATTAGCATCAAACCCACAGTACTTATCATCATTCGCTTTTTATCTTTTGAACGTGGTAAAAAATAATATACACTTGAAGGAATACCAAAAATCGCTAGGTAAATAGCTGTATTTGCAATTAGCATTACTTGAATATAGGTACCATATTCATATTTCGTAAAATAACGAGTCAAAAATATCGCGAGTATAAACACACCAACATGTTTCAGCGATTTACTCAGACTAGTTAGAATTACCTGTGTGCTTAATCTCATATTTGATTCAAATTCTTATTGTTATTATTTACGCAAGCCAGCAATTACTTGAGGAATCCCGCCGACATGCCAAAGAAATTCTTCAACATCTTCACTAATATTTTGAGGAAAACCTACCCGTTTTATTTGGTAAAGATCTTGCCCCTTACGATTGACCCCACGAATAGTCGTCACAGCGGAGGTAATACCTAGATCTTTGAGTACTTTAATATGCCAATCATTAAAATCTTCTATATGTCCTCTTGGGTAACTAAAGTGCTTAACCTTAATATCCAACTTCTCTTCTAAATCTTTAACCGATTTTTCAATTTCAAATTTTGATTGCTCTTCATTACAATACGCTAAAGGATAATGATTATAACTGTGCGCACCTAGAGTAATTAAGGGATCTTTTACTAAGGTTTTTAACTCATTCCAATTTAAGTGTAAATCACTTTCATTAGGTAACGCTTTTTCTCCAGCGATAGATTCAATAACTGAATGAAACTCTTCTGGTTTATAGTTAGCTTGTAAATACTGCATAAAATCAAACGCTGACGAATACCTTTTAATAGCGGTTGATAAGTCATACTCTTTTTTTATAAATTCTATATTTACAGAACTACCTTCAATCGCAAAAAAATAGTTTATCACTGATTGAAACCACAAATTACGATCCGTATTAATAACCGAAGAGTTAATATAATAGGTAGCTGGAACTTTATGTTTTTGTAAAACAGGTAACAAATATTCAAAATTGTCTTTAAAACCATCATCAAAAGTTAAAACTATTGACTCATTCTTAACACCATTCTTATCAAGTTGGCTAACTGCATCATCCATTGAAATAATATCATAGCGTTTTTTAAGCGTTAAAATGCATTTCTCAACTTCGCTAACGCTAGTATGACCTGTAATTCTTCTTGGGTCATTTTTGTCGGCAATAATGGCATCCGATAAAACTCTATGCCCATAGAGAATTGTAATTCCTGCGCCTTCTTTACGCCTAGACAAAAAACGTAATAGACTCCAAGGGCCAAAATATAAAACTAACATTTTTATTAATTTTTTAATCAATTTATTTTCTCTAAATAAGCTATCAAAATTAACGTTTTAAAGGGTGTGGAATAACATAATCCCTGAATTCATTTGGATTGCCTTTTTTACCATCTTCCGCCGCTTTAACAATATTGAAAGCCTCTCTTGCGGTGACATAATGAAGTCGGTATTTTTTCCCATCATTATATTTTTCTTCTAAATAACTAAACATTCGATCCGTTGTATCACTCACCACTGACTTATGATCTTGTGCACCATGACAAAATATTTTTATAAACTGCCAATTAGGCTGCCCTTCAACGTGAATTTTTTGCCGAACCCAAGAATCAATTCTACGCGGATCATCATGTGTCGGAAAACGGCTGATATCTCCATCCTCTATAGTAGGATGCCACTTGTGACGCCAATCTCGCCAGTTAATATTGAGTGGTCCTTGAAAAATCATGAATTCATCATTAGATTCTTTGACACCAACTTTGGCGTCACGTCCTTGAAAATAAGATTTGGGATTATCATTATTATCAGAATAATAAATATTATTAATAAAAGGAGGTTGGGCTTCATTAAACAATGCTGGAAAAGTATAGTCACCGTAACATCCAGCTTGCTTCAATAAACTAATCTCATTATCAACACCGCAATAGTTTTCTCCCCGCGAATTTCCTAAAGACCAATCACCATGAATAAAAGAAAAACAAGCTTTTTGTCCTTTTTTATAAGGTTTCATATATCCATATTTATGAAAAATATCGAAAGCATCGTTAAGCTTTTGTACAAATGAAGATCCATCATCGTGATCATGATGCCAGTGAAGTTCGAATTCACCATATCCATCTTTAACTAAATGTTGAAGCGCTTCTAGCTCATGTTCATGCATAAGATCCATAGCATAAAAGAAGCTATGCTTAGGATGTTGCCCATCAAAATCTTTATGCTTGCTTGCAATCTTAGGATAGCGAACATTCCATGCATCTAATCTGTCAGCATGACCATTCATTTCAAAATGATCAACAAACAACAGCATAATATCAGTCGGTTCATCTCCAGTATTTACTTTAACAAATAAGCGCTTTAGATACGATATGAGCCATACATTAATCTTTTTCTTTTTGATGTAAATAATTACCAATAACGTACATAATAATACTCCAACTAAGAAAACTATAATTAGCAACTCAAACATTTTTTAACTCACATGGAAGTGTAACTATTTTAGGGTGGATATTTCTTATAGCACTACAAAGTCCGATATAAAAATAAGTCCAAACTGCGTACCCTTGATTACCCAAAAATATATAAGTTAACCAAGCTATCATTACAATGACTACAGCTATAACAATGGTTTTAATTTGCATATCTACAGGTTCTCTTTGAAAAGAAACATCATCTGTACTTTGTTCAGTTTCAATTAAATTAGAACTAGACTTAACTTTATTTTGAACGCCAAATATTGGGTGTATTTCATCCTCTTGATTTCCCGTAGTTGGACTTGAACCACCGGGTGGATCCACATCCGTTTCAAAGAAAAATGGCCGAAACTCCATAAAACAAAGCTTTAAAATCCATATAAAAAGAAATATTCCAACAGGACCTAATTCAGCCATGATTTGAACATAAGAATTATGAGGCATCAAACCGTGATAACTACTCCACTGACCTTTACCTACACCAGTTATTGGATACCACATCACCATTTCAAAACCATAACCCCAAGATCTGGTTCGACCTTGAAAAGATGCATCCGAACCTGCATTCAAGACTGTCTCTAATCGATCTTGAATCGGGCCCGGTGCAAATGACAGAGCTACAATTAATAACAGACCAAGAGAACCGCCTTTCATTGTTTTTAGGATAATATTACCGCTTCCTCGTAATACAAAAGTCCCTATAACAATCAAACCGAGTAGAACCATAACTGTCCTAGATTCAGTTTTACCGACAACAAAAACTAAAAGCCCTATGAATATAATTGAAGTTAGTTTGATTAAAATGTTGCTCTTCATTAAAAGAGCGGCTAATAAAAAAGGTATCGTAGTTATCATTAATTGACCAAATTCGTTGGCATTAGAGTAATAACCTAACCCTTGCCAACGACCATTTCTTATAAAAATTGGTGATTGTGGATCTTTAGCAACTTCAATAATTACTTCATAACCCATATAAACAATACAACAGGACATTACCGCGAATAATATAACGAAATGCTTTGGTTCTTGCATTATCCTTGTAGCAAAATAATAAAAAGCCAATGAACTAACAAACTGCCAAGTTTCTGAAATAATATCACTAGGCTTCATAATCAAAAGGCCTAAAATTGAAACAACTAGCATCCAAATTAATAATTTGTCTTGAAGCCAATTTTGTTTCGCCAACTTATCTTTGTTAACAATGCAACCAATAATCATTCCTAAAAATAATAAGCTAAAAGGTTTTATTGCAACGATGTCTGGGAACCTATCTTGAAACCGAATCAAAACGCTAAAAATAATTGCCACCAACCCCCAAAAGGGGTTAACAATACTAGTTACAAAACTTCCGAAATAAAAAAAGTAGACAAGAGCCATTATTTAAATCATCCTTATTTCTTATTCTTATCAAGAATATCTCGATAAGTATATTGGTAATTATTAACCATGGTTTCTAGAGAATAATTCTTAACGACATGCTCTCTTGCATCATCAGACATTTTTTTTAACTTTTCTTTATCTTGAATTAAAGCCTCCAATAAACCCGCCAATTGCTCAATATTACTTACTTCAAATAAATGTCCAGTTTTGTTCTCAATAACAATCTCAGGACTACCACCAACATTTGTTACAATTTCTGGAAGACCTGAAGACATTGCTTCAAGGATCGTGTTAGATAAACCTTCTCTAAATGATGGTAAAACAAATATGTCATACGCATTCATTACACTCGGCACATCTTCTCTTCGTCCCATCATGAAAACTTTATTATTAAGTCCTTGCTGTTCGATTAACAATTCTAACGCTACTCTCTCTGGGCCATCTCCTGCTAAAGCTAAACGAGCATTTGATTGGCTCTTTAGTAATAAAGCAAAAGCTTTGATTAAGCTAGGATAGTTTTTCACTTCAACTAACCGTCCAACACTACCAATTAATATATGTTCTTCTTTTAAATTTAATTCAGTTCTTATAGCGTTTCTTTGCTCAGCATTTGGTTGAAATTTATCAATATTTACTCCATTTAATATTGCCTTAAAAATTTCCACTGGCACATTAAATCGCCTCGCAACCTCATTAACTAATGCACCAGAAACAGATAAATTCAAATGCATTCGTTTAAATAAAAAACGTTGTATTATTATTTGCTGAGAAGACTCAAAATATAGTGTTCCATGCTCCCCATTTATGATGATTGGTTTATTCTTATTAAAGGTTAAAGATTTAAAAGCTAAATAACCAGCGAGCATCGTAGCCCATCCGTGGGTATGAATAACATCGTAACCTTCATTTAATATCGTTTTTCTTATATGTTTTACTGAATTAATCAACCCATTGGAAAGAGCCGAATCAAAAAACACCTTAGTCGAAGAGTTTTCGATTCTAGAATGTAATTCTCCTTTTTCTCTTATACAAATTACATCAGTATGAAACTCATCTTTATCTGAACCATTAATAATGTTAATAATGCCATTTTCTAGCCCTCCTGTGCCAAGAGATAGAACAACATGTAAGATACGTATCTTTTTCATTCTACTTCCAAATCGCCAAATGCTGTCGTGTAATAAAAGACCAAAAACCTAACCACGTAAACCACATCAGAACCAAAAAAGAACGCCATATTTTTAATGGCTTGAAGTTTTTAAGAACAGGATAAAAAATTGATAACAAGACTAATCCGTAGGCAACAAGCTGAGCAATAAAAATCAAGGAATAAATGATGCTATCACCGAGTATATAGAAATTAGAAACCAATATTAATAACAGTAACATTGGTGTTATTAGACGTAAAATTTTGTGCGAAATAAATTGAAGCCAAATGGGATTTTTAAAGGGATTAAGTAGCGATGGATTTAGTTCTAACAACTGCCAGTTTCCAGCTAGAGTTCGAGTCTTCCGAATTTTTTCTCTTGATAAATCATCAGATGGTACATCAAAAGCGATCGCTTTTGATTCAAATTTTACTTTTTTAGAATTCATAATGATATTCATAGGTATTAATACATCATCTAATAATGTTTCACTCGGAATAGATTGATAACATTCACGCCTCATTGCATATATTGCTCCGGTAACACCAGCGACAGAATCAATATCAGACTCTAAACCGCGAATAAATTTCTCGTAACGCCAATAAGCATCCATTCCCTTTGAGAATTCATTTGTATCTGGATCAATTAATATAAGCTCTCCACTGACTGCACCAATTGTACTATCAGAAAAATGTGCAACCAGGTGTTTTAATGAAGAAGGTTCATGTTTTTGTCTGGCATCGGTTAGCAATAAAATTTCCGAATCAGATAAAGCTATAGCTTGATTAAGCCCAGCGGACTTGCTTGACTTAGTCTTATTGTCAATACAACGAATAGAGACACTATTTAATTGGTTTATTATACTCACAGTATCATCGGTCGAATTATCGGAGATAATAATCACTTTAAGTTTATTTTTAGGGTAGTCTAACGCAAGAAGTGACTCAATTTTTTCCTTAATAATTAACTCGACATTTCTAACAATTAGAATGACTTCCACATTCGGTAAGGTAGCTTCATTCAAATCAGGTATAGGTTCATATTTTTTAGTTAATAATTTCTTCCACACAATCAATAAAACAGGATATCCTACAAACACATACATCATCAGAAAAATTGATAACCAAAAAATAATCTCCATATTATTCACTTCCACTTAACAATTTCATGCGAACTCTATCGTATCGTTGATTACCAAGTACTATTTTTGCAATTCGAAATACTCTGTATCGCACAATTTCCTTTATGGTAGCTAGACTCCATCGACTTTGCCAAGCAATAATAGTATTCTTATTAGTATGTTTTATAATAGCAAATCTAGGGACTTCAAAAGACTTAAAGAATGGAATTAAACCTGGGCGAGAATTAGCAATGCAACGATAACCAAGTGATTTGGCAATCCTGGAAACACGCTTATCTGTACGTCCTCCTGGAGGAGCGAAAATAATTACTTTATTACCTAAATTTTTCTCAATTAATTCTTTTGACGTCTTTAATTCATAAGTTATTTCAGAATCAGTCATATCAGAAATATAATGATGATTATGGCCGTGTGACTGAATGCTCATACCAGCATCATTCATTTCCTTTAACTGTGCCCAAGACATAAAATTTTCTGTACCAACCATAGAACTGTTAACATAAAATTCAGCTGATAATTTTTTTTCTAATAATTTGGGAAAAGCAACAAGATAATTTGATAAGTGCCCATCATCAAAAGTTATACATGATTGTGTGATTTTTGACTGATTCTTTAATTGTAGCGCCAAAGGTTTGCTTTTTCCGATGTAATCTATATGCTTACAAAATTGACTTTCTGTAACAGCATAATGAGGATCAGAACCAGCAATTTGCATCTCATTGCCAACAGCGTGATACATATAAATAGAAGACATAACTGATTCCTATTATCTATTAATAGGAGCGTAATTAACCCCGATACTAATTGATTCTGAATCACCATTAGAGAAGCTAGCATTGACGTTAGAGCTACTGGCATCTCTTTTCTGAAAAGCAATAAAATATGAAAGGGTTGGTCTTGCAAAATAATTAAATTGAATATCAAACACTTTAACATTATTGTCTATATCAACAGAACTATTAATAGCATTGTTTTCTATCCTATTTTCATTCTGCTGATATCCAAAAGTTATATTCGTCTGAGGTGCTGTAGAGAAGTACTGACTCATTGAATAAGTCATATTAAAACTAAAACCATTTCTTTTTTCATTATTATCACCATTTGCACTTTTATATTCAGATAGGAATAACTGAAAATCACCACTCATCGTGTCACCAGTGATGGTATATATTAAGTTAGCTGCCTTTATCTTTTGAGCTGCACCAAAAGCACCTTGAGAATCATCTACATTGATTGAATCATCTATAAAATTCTGACTAATTGTAAAATTCACACCATTACGAAGACTAAATGCTATATTTTGATCTTGGTTAATTTGTCGATTATAAAGAAGGTTAAAAAGTGTTGTGTCAAAATCGTTATTATTATTGTCTTTAACTCGAGTTTGACCTATCTCTACTTGAAGCTGATTTTGACTACCTCGTCCTACCCAACGTAAAAATAAATTATCTTGTACAAAATCAATTCCGTTTGATTCTGCTGTAAATCGAGTATCAATAGAATCAAAAACTAATGATATATCCGAAGTTGCATTTAGTGTTTTTTCATACCTGATTTCTTTTGCAACATTAACAAAATCAAATGATTCTGAACCAGTTTGATTAGTCTCACCTTGAGTTTGATCTCGTGTTGAATCTAAATAAGTTAATTCGGTATAAATTTGATCAATAGGCGTTATATTAAAATAATAAGATGGCCGTGCGGTAATAACATTTACATCTACAAGATTACCAATTTCCTGAGTTGCAAAACGATCTCTAGGTGCTTGAGAAAAATCATCCCTTAAGAGAAATTCAAAATTTGATTTTGGTGCCGTATAAGTAATTGAAGCGGCTAAAGTATTTCTATCTTGTCTAGATAACTCATCATCAGAAAAATATTCCTTAGATACAGAACCTGACATATCTATATACCATGCTGCTCGAGCTTCATTCACAAAAGAAAAGGTTCCCCCAGAATTAAGAGACTCTCCAGCTTGGGCATTTGCATTTTGAGCCAAGTTATTACTATGTCTTAAAGTTGAAAATAGAGTGTAATTAAATTCAATTGCATATAAAGGACTAACAAAATTTAAAACGATACAAACAACTGGAACTAAAACAGTTTTAGAGTGAAAACACTTGTCAAATTTCTGTTTTTTTTTAAACCTCACTTCTTTCACATTTCTAAAACTCTTCAAGAATTACCCCAGCTAATTTTTTGCTGCCTATCGCTAAAGCTGCTTGTCGAATATTATCTTCCGTACATTGTCCATATGGGACGACTAATAAAACTTTATCACAGACCTCAAGTAATATTCTTGTATCTGCTGAACTAGCAATTGAAGGAGCATTCATGAATATGTATCGTTCACTATATCTAGACAAAATATTTTCCATCGTTTTTTTCATTCTTATATCACTAAAATGTTCAGCGGAACTTTCAGGGTTTCGCCCTATAGGAATATACCGTAAACGATTAATAGGTGTTTCATAAATTATTTGCTCAATAGCAACATCTTCAGAAATTAAAACATCCACTAAGCCTAACTCTGTTTTAGTTTCCAATATTTCATTTGTTTTCGAGCTAGACACATTTGCATTTATAACGATAGATGTTTTACCTTCATCTAACGCAAATGTGGAAGCAAGGTTAACCGTCACCAATGATGGATCGAAATCAGCAGTAACTGAGGTTACCATAGCGACAAAATTGTTCGAATTTTTCTCAGATAATAGTTTTGTCCTCAAATTTCGGTATTCATTCATTAGTTTTGAGTCATCCAAGTACTTAGAAATAAGTCCTCGCTCTTGATACTCATTTTTTGTAAATTCACGCCTTTGTGACATTGTCGCAATATCTTCTCTAATCGCGAACTGATTTGTTAACGTCTGTGACCCTGCTAGGTGTTTTCGTTTTTTTCTATTTCGCGTAACATTGTCATTTTTATCGTCCGGGTTTTTCTTCTCATTCTTTAGGAATGCTGACTCAATTATACTCATAACTTAACTCCCAACCTTTAACCAAATCTCTATGCCATAAAGCACCCAAACACTAAAAACAATAAATACCATTGTCGCTATTTTGGTATTGTACTGTTTAATTTGAGTTGGACTAAAAACTGGATAAACAGAAGCCAATACGGGCAATTTTAGTTTATCAGTCAGAGTTCTAGAATCTCTTACTTTTTGATCGAGTATCGTTAACCCGAAAACAGCGGCAATTGGTACACCAAAACTAAAAAGTAGTCCAACTATTATTATGTGAATAAAACGAAGGCCTTTTGGGCTTGCAGGTAAAAAAGCCGCTTCTTGAATTCTTGCTTTAATACCTTGATTAGCAATATCCATATCCCTAGAAATTCTTGCCGTTTCTCTTTGTTCAACAAGTGTATTATATTGTCCTTTATTAACTTGTGACTCTCTAGTCAACTCTGCAATTTCAACATCGACAGCATTAATTCGATTAATTTTTTTTCTTTCATTATCTAATAATATATTTAGCTGCTCGTTTCTAGATTCTAAAGTGCTAATACTAGTTTTAGTATTAAGTATTTCACTTCTTAATTCTTGCGCGAGTGGAGAATCTGACAGTTCTTGATTACTTGGTTTATCATCGGAATTTCTTGTATCAATTTCATTTCTAATTCTAATTTCAGTTGATTTAATTTGACTTATTATTTGAACAATGTCGGGATAAGTATCTTCATAAGTTAATCTTAGATCTTCTAATGTTTCCTTTAAAGTCGTAATTCTAGCTCTTAAAGCACCCTCTCTTTCAATACTAGCTGTATTTTCGGCTCCACCTCCGCCAGATAGTTGCAATCTTTGCGCCGTTAATTTTGATTTTTCTCCTAATATTTCTATATCAAGATCTTCTAATTCTCTGGTCAGAGTCAATACTCTTTCTGTAGCGACTTGCATAGCCCCAGGAGTTGAGTCGACATTTGTTTCTCTAAATTCTTTAATCGCCCTATCAGCGTCGATTAATTTTGTATGATAAATTTCTGCTTGAATATTTATAAAATCATAGGCACTTTGACTATCTTTTCTTTTTATTGAAATACTCTCTCTTATAAATATTTCTGACATAGACTTAGTTGCTATATATGCTCTTTGCGGATCTCTATCTCGATAATTGATATGAATAATTTTTTTACCCGTATTTGATATCTTTGTTCTTGTTCTTAACTCATCTATCAGATCATCAATTTTTTTTTGTTTGGTATCTTTGTCAATCCAACCTCCAACCTCTAACACTTCCCGTAGTGTAGTTCGACTTCCCATCATTGTTCTAGCCAGCTTTAGTGGCTCCGTTAATACTGACGTTTGCGCAGTTCCCTTCATCAAAGGTGCAATAATATTTCTATCTTCAACTATTATTGTCGCAGATGAGGTAAACACTTGAGGTAAAACCCATGCAACTGCTGCAAAGAAAAGCGATGTGCCTATATATAAAGAAATAACTAGCTTTTTTCGAGCTAGTGTTTCTTTTGTGACTAAATGGAGTATGAATCCAATAATATCGTTCATTAATTATTCCTACCTTTTATTCCAAAAAGGCCTTGGTTCAAAATTTGAACCAAGGCCTTCATCTAATTTATATTCTATTAAAAAGTTCTTTCAGGTATTGAGAGAATATCGCCTGGTTCCATCGCATAATTAGTAGCCATTTCACCATTTGAGAAAATATCATCTAGTTCAATATTGATTGCTTGAACCTTACCATCAATTCGGCGGAATAATTTAGTGCTATTACCTGAAGCAAAATCATTAAGTCCACCAGCAGCAAGTACAACGTCTAACACAGTCATACCTTGCCTAAAAGTTAAAGATAAAGGAGTTCGAACTGAGCCAGTTACTCTAACTCGTGATAAATATTCGTGACTGCGTAATTCCATTAAGATAACCGCTACATTAGGTTGTTTTATATATTTTGATAATCTTTGCTGTATATCGGCAGCGACATCAGTAGGAGTTTTTCCACCCGCTAAAACTTCTCCAATGAGAGGCACTGAAATCATTCCATCAGGCCTTACCGGCACATTAACAGTCAAATCAGGATGTTTCCAAACATCAACTTGTACTTTATCATCTACACCAATTAGATATTCAGCTACGAGTAGTTTCTTATTTTCATGAGGTTTAGGTCCATAATTTTCTAACACTGGTGCATTTGTGCATGCTGTCATTACAACTACCATCATAAAACTTAGTAATTTCTTCACCATTCTATTTCTTCCAATTTTCATTTATTTACTCCACTCCAAACAATCTAGTTCAATAATTATTACCCAATTAATATGTGAGTAAATACTTAACGTGCACCTTTCCCTAATAGTATCACTTCTACGGTCTGTAACAAAATAAGAGCATCCATGAAAATCGAATGATTTTTTACGTAATTTAGATCATACTGTAATTTATTATATGCATCCTCATCACTGGCTCCATAGGGATATTTTAATTGAGCCCAACCTGCTAAACCAGGCTTTACGCTATGCCTATTTTTATAAAAAGGTATTTTTTTAGATAGTTTCTCTACAAATTCAGGTCTTTCTGGTCTAGGACCAACAATACTCATATCACCACGAAAAATGTTCAATACCTGTGGTAATTCGTCAATACGAACTTTACGGATAAATTTACCGATTCTAGTTACCCTTACATCATTTTGACTAGCCCATTTTGCCGTACCTTTTTTCTCCGCATCAACGACCATACTTCTAAATTTAAGCAAATCAAAGTTCTTTCCATTTAGGCCAACTCGAACTTGACGATAAAAAATCGGACCACTAAATCCACTCTCAATATAAATCATTAATGCTGTAAAAAGTAAAATAGGGAACATAAAAGCAAGAATAATGGAACTAAAGAGTAAGTCAAAAAAACGGCTTATCATATGCCCAAACGCACCACGATTACCTCCATCATTAAAAATAATCCAGCTAGGATTTAAGCGATCAAGACGCAACATTCCTTTCTCTCTTTCCCAAAAAGCAACAAAATCGATACAATTTATATGATTAAGTTTACATTCTAAAAGTTGATTAACTGGTAAAGATTTTCTTCGATCACTAATTGCAATCACAACTTCATCAATCTGATATTCTAGGCAATAACCCGCTAAATCATCACCAGGTTTAACAATATATTTTTCATCCACAACATTTTTTTCATCCATAATTTGAACAAAACCATGTATTGCATAACTTGCATAAGGTGGAGTTAAAACACGTTGAGCACCTCGTACTTCATGATTAGGCACTGAATCAAAATCTAATAAATCATGAGCTAAAGCTCCTGTACCCAAAACTAATACTTTTCTTCTTAATGCTTTACCATCAACAGAGTGATAAACCAGAGTTCTTAGAATTGACATACATCCTAAAGAAGCAGCAAAAGCATACCCAAACAGTCCACGTCCAATTAATAGACTAGGAAATACATAATATACAATAACCAATCCAGCGGAACCTAATATAAGACTAATAGTAACTCTTTGAAAAATAAAGGGAAAAAAATGTTTCCCCTTGGGTGTTGGGCTTTGATATTGCCCCATGGCAATCATGCCTAAAATATGGGTGACTGAAAACACCATAGCTTTCAATGGGAAATTATCCAGACCAAGTATCAATGGTTGCCAATTTATCTCTTGGAAGCGTAGATAAACAGCAAAATATACCGAGCCAAATAATACTATAAACTCTAAAATAATTAGAATAATGAATGGTGTACGAATGTGATGATTAAATAACTTAACTGAGGTCATACTGCTATTTCCCGGCTCCCCTTATTTCCATTCTCTTAAATACTTTAATATACTAAACCACAAATAAAGTATCGACCGCAGAGCTAATATTATTAGTGATAGAATTGCCTATTACATGAGCATCTAAATATTATATCTAAATGCACTACGTTTTCGAGTTAAATTAGTTGTTAATATTGACATTAGTTGAGCTAAAAACGGTAAACCAAATTTTGATTTACCGAATGAATATTCAGTATTAATATTTTTTCATCTACAGCTACTTATTAAAATACTCTCTATACCAAGCGACAAAATTATCTATCCCTTGCTGAATGCTTGTCGCAGGTTTAAAACCAACTTCTTTTTCTAGCTCAGAAACATCCGCACAGGTTGATGGAACATCACCAGGTTGCATTGGCATAAAGTTCTTAATAGCTTTTTTACCAACAGCATTTTCAATTGCCTCGACAAAATCCATCAATTTAACAGGGCTATTATTACCTATATTAAACACTCGATAATTAGTATAGCTAGTCGCTGGGTCAGGTTTATCTCCGCTCCACTCAGGGTTGCCAGACGGCGGATTATCCATAACTCGTACGATACCTTCAACAATGTCGTCGATATAGGTAAAGTCACGGATCATATCACCATTGTTAAAAATATTAATGGGCTTGTCTTCTAAAATGCCTTTTGCAAAAAGAAATAAAGCCATATCAGGTCTACCCCACGGTCCATAGACTGTAAAAAACCTTAAACCGGTCGTTTTCATATTGTATAAATGACTATAACTATGCGCCATTAATTCATTTGCTTTTTTACTCGCCGCATACAATGAAACTGGATGATCTATATTATGATGCTCAGAAAAGGGTTGTAAAGTATTTGCGCCATAAACTGAACTTGAAGATGCGTAGACTAAGTGATTGATTTTATGATGTCTTACACCTTCTAAAATATTTAGAAAGCCGACAATATTGCTTTCCATATAAACATGAGGATTCTCTAATGAATAACGCACTCCGGCTTGTGCTGCTAAATTTATAACAGCATCAAATGAATGCCGTTTAAATAAACCTTCCATTGTTTCTTTATCAGAAATGTCCATTTTTTCAAAGGAAAAAGCATCAAACTCATTCAACATATCTAAACGACCTAATTTGATATTAGGATCGTAATAATCATTAATGTTATCTATACCAACCACTTCATCACCACGTTTCATTAAATATTTTGAAACGTGAAACCCAATAAATCCAGCAGCGCCAGTTACTAAAACCTTCATTGTTAAACTCCATCAATCTGTATTACGTTAATTTATATAATTAGATCCGCCAAACTTTTGTATCAAGCTTGCTTAATTCTTCACGAGATAATATTCCTTTTAAATCAAAAAGAGAACCACTTACTGATAACATATTCTTAAAATCTTGTGATGACAGGGCTTTATATTCTTTATGCGCAACTGCCACTATGACCAGCTCACAATCTCTTATATCATTTAACTGAGTTAAGTTAACACCATAAATAGATTTTGCGTCTTCTGCATCAGCCATAGCATCATGGATAATTGGCATAACACCATATCCGCCAAACTGTTTAATTAAGTCTTCAACTTTTGAGTTTCTTAAATCAGGGCAATCTTCTTTAAAAGTTAAGCCTAAAATAGCCACTTTAGAACCTTTAACTTTTTTATCTTGTAAAATCAAAGCCTTAACACAGCGCTCTACTATTTTTTCAGCCATATTATCATTAATTCTTCTGCCGGCTTGAATGACTTCTGGTCGATAGCCAACCTGCTCAGCTTTATAGACTAAATAATAAGGATCGACACCAATGCAATGACCACCGACTAAACCGGGTCTAAAAGGTAAGAAATTCCACTTAGTTCCAGATGCCTCTAATACATCTAAGGTATCAATACCCATTTTTTCAAAAATAACCGATAATTCATTCATTAACGCAATATTCAAATCTCTTTGTGTATTTTCAATCACTTTTGCTGCTTCTGCTACTTTGATTGAGGCGGCTTTATGGACACCAGCAGTTACAACACTACAATAAACGTCAGCAACGATGTCTAAGGTTTCTTTATCTTGACCAGAAACGACTTTGGTTATCTTGGTAAAAGTATGCTCTTTGTCACCTGGATTAATTCGCTCAGGTGAGTAACCCACCGTAAAATCAGTTCCACAGTTTAGTCCAGACTCGGCTTCTAAAATTGGCACACATTCCTCTTCCGTAGCTCCAGGATAAACCGTTGATTCAAAAACAACAATATCACCTTTTTTTAGTTGCTGTCCTATCGTTTTGGAAGCTGAAAGCATCGGCCTTAAATCAGGTTGGTTCGCTTTATTAATAGGCGTAGGAACCGCTACGATGTGAAAATCTGCCGACGCAAGATCTTTGGCATCACAGGTAAAGATGATGTCAGTTTTTGCCAAATCCTCGTCTTCAACTTCTAAGGTTCTATCATGCCCCGCTTTTAATTCTTCAATTCTTTTTTGATTAAGATCAAAACCGACCACTTTATGACTTTGCCCGAATGCAACTGCTACAGGTAAGCCAACATAACCAAGGCCAACTACTGAAATTTTTCTATTCATATGAATTCCTTAATTCCCTTATAAACTATATTTTTACGCGTATTTTATGGCGGTAATTATGGAGAGTTGACTTCGTATGTCAATGATAATAATGCTATTTTCTGACTATTTCCCATTTTCTATCTGGAAATCACGAACCTAGACTTATATTTTAGTCGCCCAGAGGCCAACCACCTAGTTTTTTCCATCTATTTACTATAAAACAGAATAATTCAGCCGTCTTTTTAGCATCATAAAGAGCAGAATGAGCCTCTTCATCATTAAAATTGATTCCGGCAATTTCGCAAGAACGAGCTAAAACGGTATGCCCTAGAGCTAGACCTGATAATGTAGCGGTATCAAACGATGTGAAGGGATGAAAAGGGTTACGTTTTGCTTTGATTCGCTTAGATGCAGAAAAGAGAAAAGCCATATCGAAGCTAGCATTGTGCCCAACTAAAACAGAACGTTGACATTCAACTTCTTTTTGTAATGTACGAATTTCGCTAAACAACGTTTTCAATGCAAATTCTTCAGTATGAGCATTTCTTAAAGGATGAGTGGGATCGATCCCGGTAAAATCTAATGCCGATTGTTCGAGATTAGCCCCTTCAAAAGGAAGGATATTATACTGAAGCTCTTTATCAATTTGTAAATGACCTAAATCGTTAAATTTTAGTGTAACGGCTGCGATTTCGAGTAAAGCATCTGTATTTGAATTAAAACCAGCCGTTTCAACATCAACGATTACGGGAAAAAAACCTCGAAACCTGCGCTTCATCATTATCATTATAATCGAGTAAACTTTATTATTTCACTAATAAATGGATTCTATCATCCAAAGCTAAGGGGCGCTAACAAATTAGAAATAACGGGTGATTTAGTTCTCTTAACTCTTAAGTTGGATATTTTAAAGCCGATAATTTAACTAACCATTCCATAAATATCTATTTTTGCCAATGAAACATCTAATCAATAAAATTAGTATCCTACTTTTATTACCTATTACAACAATCGTTAATGCAAGCTTCAAACAGTATGAAGCAACCTTAAGTGAGTCAGAGTGGCAATATGCTGGTAACCCTATAGGGTGTCATCTAACACACCAAGTTCCATATTATGGACAAGCCAAATTCAAACAATCCGCAGGTAAAGGTGAGGCTTTACATTTTAGCCTTTCCTATAAACGGCAACCCATTAGCTATATCAAAGTAGCGTCAGTCAAATCATTAAGTGCTGATTGGTTTCCTGGCCAAAGTGCTAGAAATATTGGTGAAACAAAGCTTCTAATGGGTAAACATATTTTTAAAGCAAAAGATATGGTCAGCTGGCGTCTACTCAATGAACTTGAAGTAGGCCGATTTCCAACATTTCAATATCAAGATTTTGAAAGTCACCAAGATCAAGTGTCTGTTTCACTTTCAACTGTTGGATTTAAAAAGCCCTATGATCAGTTCTTAGATTGTTTAACCTCGTTAGTTCCTCATAAACTTCCAGAATTATCTAAAATGACTCTACATTTTGATTTTGATCAACATAAGGTGAGACCTCAAAATATCGAGAAATTAAAGTCGCTAGCCGCTTATGCTAAGTATAACGAGAACATTGACATTATCTTTCTTAGTGGTTATACAGATGCCAAAGGTTCAAAAGGTTACAATACAAAACTATCCAAACGTCGCATTGCAAGCGTGCAAAAAATTCTCAGCTCTTATGGCGCTCCAGAAAATAAATTTAAACTATCTGCTTTCGGTGAAAAATTTCCAGTTGCTACTAACCGTAAAGCTTGGGGTCGAGCAAAAAATAGGAGAGTTTACGTAAAGGTAATGATAAACTGAGGTAATGTTTTTTACACTTTGACCCCCATCAATGCATCATCAATGCATCATCAATGCAACCATAATGAACTTAAATTTCAGCAAAAAGCCCAAACGTTTTTAGAGCGAAACCTTCCATAAAATTTTAGCCAAAAAGTTAAACTGGGGCTAGAACTTGAAGAGCCAATATAGCTGGCATCGGATCGTCATTTGTTGCACTTAAACAGTAAAAAGTATTAGCTTCAAAAGTCAAACAAGGAAATAATAGTTTATTAAATGATTGTTTTTTTGTAAGCAAACTGGTAAATATTAAAATTCGACTCAATACTATGAAAATAATGAACCTTAAAGTACTATCTTCAGCTCAATCAGACAAAGCTCCAAGTGTAGAAATTTCTATATTAAAAGTCAGTATATCAAATTATCTAAAGCGCAATACTTTAATCGTATACAACTATATCACACCCTGCATTACGGGCTCTTTCTAGTAATTGTTCACACTTTTCCAGCAAAGGGTTTATCGTCCAGAGATCCTCTTCTTCATACAATTTATTTGAACTTATACTAACACTAATTGATAGGTTTTTATTCTCATCGTTATCTATAGGAACACTTATTTCTTTCACCTTTTCTCTGAATAAATCAAGTAAATCAAACGCTTTTTTTTCTTCCACACCATTTAAAAAAATAACAAATTGAGTTCCATTGAGCCTGCCAATTAAGTATTCATTGAGTTCTCTAGAAAACAACTTTGAAAAAGAAAAAGCAACGTTATCGCCATAATTATGATAAACATTATTGAACTCTTTAAAGTTATCAATTTCAATGATTGCTATACAAAAACAACTCGCACTTTCTCTAGCTAACTGAATCTTACTATTAACCTGTTGATAAAAATATTGGCGATTAAAAAGTTGTGTTAAATAGTCTCGATTAGCGGCATCTGTTATTTTTTCAATAGATTCTAAAGTTTCTAGATTATGCATAATGCGGCAATAAAACTCCTCTTGAACAAATGGTTTTTTTAGAAAATCATTTGCACCATTTTTAATAAATCGAGATGAAAGTTTAGTATCTCCGTCACCTGACAGTCCTATAATTGTTAAATCATATTTATCATACTTTGTACGAATTAATTTAACCAATTCAAATCCATCAATATCAGGCATATTGTAATCTGTAATAACCAATTTAATATCAGGATTATCGACTAATAAATGGATCGCTTGCTTTGCTCCACTAGCTTCGACTATTTGAAATAGATACTTTTCTAATAAGCGGGAACATTGTTTTCTGGCGACACTAGAATCATCGACAATCATCACCTTTATATTATGATTTTTATTTAATCGTGAAATAATTTGAATAGCCGACTCATAAGAATAACGTGTTTCCTTAACCACGTAATCAACCACGCCTTTGTTGATTAAATCATCTTTTTTCTTTTCACTATAGCTGCCTGTTAACACAATAGTAGGGATCTTATTTAGCAAAACTAGATCTACCACTTCTCCTTTCGGTGCATCGGGTAAATTCAAATCAACCAGTGCTGCAAAATATCGTTCTGGCTTATCCCCGATAAGGGATTTTGCTTCTGCATAGGTCTCTGCAAAATCGGCATCAAATTCAGCATTATTATCAATAATACGCTTTAAAACCTTGAGCACTAGACTACTGTCTTCAACTAATAACAGTTTTTTCGTGTTTGACATAACATATGTGAATTATCAGTTTACCATTGTTAAATTATAGTCAATATTTTTCGATTTAATAATTTATATTAGATTAGCGCGAAACTTGAAATAAAAATCTCAGCAAAAATATACAAGATCAGTCCTCAGACCTCCGATGTTTGTTTTGACCCAATAAATTGATTTGAGTATTTTACCTATACTAATAATAAACAAAAGCGTCGAATATCTTTAAATGAAAATGGTGTTAGAGGCGATAAAATAACGGGAGATGGTTTATATTCTCTATTCTAGAACCACTACAGATATTTACCCAATCGAACCTACCTTTCAAATGAACGGTGGGTTCTTCAAAAAATTTATATTTATATTTATCACTAAGCATCTGTTAATAAAAAGAATTTAGCGTTACAATTCTCTGTAAATACTCAGATTAACTTAACAATCTAAAAACCTAATTAGTTAATGTCGTAAAACTGAATACTCGTTCATTTTTTCTCCTATACTTTGACTAATTCATTCATCTACTCAAAACTGTTTCCTATAGCGATTCACGCAGGAAAATGAACAGATTGAATGAGCCCTACTTTTGAGGACATCGCAATGGCAGAATATTCTACATTTACTTCGGAATCAGTCTCTGAAGGACATCCCGACAAAATAGCGGATCAAATTTCAGATGCGGTATTAGATGCTATTTTAGAAAAAGATCAACATGCTCGAGTAGCGGTTGAAACGATGGTGAAAACCGGTATGGCAATTATAGCTGGTGAAGTAACTACATCTGCATGGGTCGATCTTGAAGAAATCGTTCGCTCAACGATTTGCGATATTGGTTACACCAGTTCAGAAATGGGATTTGATGGTAAAACTTGTGCCGTTCTTAATGCGATAGGAAAACAATCTCCTGATATTAATCAAGGAGTTGATCGAAGTACTAAAGAAGACCAAGGCGCAGGCGATCAAGGTTTAATGTTTGGTTATGCAACCAATGAAACTAGCGTATTAATGCCCGCAGCGATTACTTGGTCGCATCAATTAGTACTAAAACAAGCAGAAGCTAGAAAAAACAATATTCTTCCTTGGTTAAGACCCGATGCCAAGAGCCAGGTGACAATCAGGTATGAACAAGGTAAACCAGTTGCGATTGATGCGGTTGTTTTATCTACACAACATCATCCCGATGTGAGTCAAAAGGACTTACAAGAAGCCATACGAGAGCTAATTATTAACCCAGTATTGCCAAAGGAATTAATACATTCGGATACAAAATTCCATATTAATCCGACTGGCATTTTTGTAATTGGAGGGCCTGTTGGAGATTGCGGTTTAACGGGTCGTAAAATTATTGTTGATACCTACGGTGGTGCTGCGCATCACGGCGGTGGTGCTTTTTCAGGAAAAGATCCATCTAAAGTTGATCGTTCTGCTGCGTATGCTGGAAGATATGTTGCTAAAAATATCGTCGCTGCAGGTCTAGCCGATAGACTCGAAATTCAGATCTCTTATGCTATTGGCGTTGCAGAGCCAACAAGCATTAGTTTAAATACTTTTGGAACAGGTAAAATATCTGACGATAAATTAATTGAGTTAATTAAAAACCACTTTGACTTAACTCCGTATGGATTAATTAAAATGTTAAATCTAATTAGACCTATTTATAAGAAAACAGCGGCTTACGGACATTTTGGTCGAGAAGACGATGATTTCACGTGGGAAGCAACAGATAAAGCTGAAGCATTAAGGGCTGATGCTGGAATTTAAATAGCCTAATTTTAAGAATCAAACTTTAAGAAATACCTTTTAAGAACAGAATTCTTATATCGTAAAAGCCAATTGAGGGGCGCTGCAGCAATTTTATTTTTTCGTTTCAATTTGTTCTGAAACTAGCAATAAAATTGTCACGCTCAATTTGGTCAATCATTTTCAAAGGGCGCTCATTCTTTTTAGAATGGAGACATAAAATGTCTAATAATATTGGTCGTAATATCAGCGACAACACTTTTGATCACGATGGTGATTTTTATATTCGCGATCTTTCTCTTGCTACTTGGGGAGATAAAGAAATATCGATTGCTGAAACTGAAATGCCTGGCCTTATGGCAATGCGAAAAGAGTTTGGTGATTCTAAACCTTTAAAAGGCGCTCGAATTGCTGGTTCTTTACACATGACAATTCAAACAGCCGTTTTGATGGAAACTTTAATTGCGCTCGGCGCAGAAGTTCGCTGGGTATCATGTAATATTTATTCAACACAAGATCACGCAGCGGCATCTATGGTGAAAAAAAATATTCCTGTTTTTGCGTATAAGGGTGAAACGTTAAAAGAATATTGGGACTTCACCCACCGCATTTTAGATTGGGGAAAAGGCGATACCTGTAATATGATTTTGGACGATGGAGGTGATGCAACAACAGCTGTCGTACTAGGGTTGAAAGCCTCTAAAGATATTAGTGTTTTAGATAATCCTGGTAGTGAAGAAGAGATCGAAATGTACAACGCGATCAAAACTCAATTGGAAAAAGATCCCACTTTATATCAGCGATGTAGCGAAAATATTCAAGGCGTCACAGAAGAAACGACTACCGGCGTTCACCGTTTATACGAAATGCAAAAAAATGGCACACTACCCTTCTCTGCTATCAATGTAAATGACTCTGTTACCAAATCAAAATTTGATAATTTATATGGTTGTCGTGAATCTTTGTTAGATGGAATCAAACGTGCTACTGACGTTATGATTGCCGGGAAAGTAGCTCTAGTGTGTGGTTATGGCGACGTTGGTAAAGGATGTTCGCAATCATTACGAGGGCAAGGCGCTACAGTCATGATCACGGAAATTGATCCTATTTGTGCACTTCAAGCTGCTATGGAAGGTTATCGAGTGGTAAGAACAGAAGATGTCTGCCATGATGTTGATATTTTTGTTACTACGACAGGTAACTTTAATATCATTACAGAAAATCACATGTTGCGAATGAAAGATCAAGCGATTGTTTGTAACATCGGACATTTTGATAATGAAATCCAAATTGCAGCCATGCAAAAATATACTTGGGATAATATTAAACCACAGGTTGATCATATTGAATTACCCAATGGTAATAAAATCATCATGCTTGCCGAAGGTCGATTAGTTAATTTAGGTTGTGCTACAGGCCATCCAAGTTTTGTTATGTCAAACTCATTCACGAACCAAACACTGGCTCAAATAGAACTTTGGAAAAATGGTGACAACTATCAAAATGAAGTTTACGTTTTACCAAAGTATTTAGATGAAAAAGTTGCTCGCTTACATCTTGAAAAAATAGGTGCTAAATTAACTGTATTATCGCAAGAGCAAGCAGACTACATCGGGGTAAAAATCGATGGCCCCTACAAGGCAGATCATTATCGTTATTAATTAGAGTGGATTATAAAAATTTAGTTTTCGAACTCTTTATAGCTCTCTCCTTTTAAAAGAGAGAGCTTTTATTCACTGGTTATCCATTCCGCATTTTATGAGAACACATCGATTTTACACTAACATTCCTTTGTCTGAAAATATCTCAGTTGAGTTACCTTCAGAAGTAGCTCATCATTGCGCACAAGTTTTGCGTTATAAAGTCGGCGATAACCTATCCGTTTTTAATGGTGATGGTTTTGATTATTTTTCAGAAATCGAATCCATTGCGAAAAAGAGTTGCACCATTAAAATCTTCAGTAAAGAAAATCCAAATAACGAATCTAACTTAGCTATCCACTTATTTCAGGCAATTGCTCGTGGCGATAAAATGGATTTTATTTTTCAGAAAGCTGTTGAACTTGGTGTGACAGAAATAACGCCCATATTGACTGAACGATGTAACGTTAAGCTCGACAAAAAACGTTTAGATAAAAAAATGCAACATTGGAACAAAACGCTGGTTAGTGCATGTGAACAGTCTGGCAGAGCGATTATTCCAAAACTTTATTTACCCATTGGAGTCAATGAACTGCAAACATCTGAAGTTGATAGTCTTTATTTAGAACCAACTTCAAATAAAAAATTGATAAACAGCCCAAGCTCACTATCAATTAGGCTATTGATCGGTCCAGAAGGTGGATTGTCGGAAAAAGATATTAAACAACTAAAATTGAAAGGATTTATAGGAATTAAAATGGGGCCTAGAATATTAAGAACCGAAACAGCTGGCTTGGTAGCTATTTCTATCCTTCAAAACCTGAAAGGCGATCTATAGTTGACTCTGTATATAATTTTGAACGCCCATCTTATCTGCATATTATCATCCCATTTATCAGAAAAGTTATCTAACTCTAGTTTTGCTTCATCCTCAGTTACCGGTAGTAGCAAAGCATTAAAACTTATATTCAAAGGAGATCTTCCTCAATTTGCCAAAAATGTATCCTTAAATTGAGATACGCGGAACAGTTACTTTGAAAGTTTGTTTGATGCAAGGAGTTGGGTACAAGGGTTTGTCGACTGGTACAATCGTGAGCACCTGCATAGTTCGATTAAATTTGTGACACCAGAGCAACGTCATAATGGCAAAGATGTTGTCATCCTCGCGGCCAGAAAAGTGGTCTATCGAAATGCTAGAAAACGAAACCCTAACCGGTGGAGTGGTGACATTAGAAATTGGGATCCTGTAGGCGATGTCTACTTGAATCCGGAAAAGCAGAAAGTGGTAAAAAAAGAGAACAAGGCGGCATGATTTTTTAACTTTAGGCGACAACTAGCTTGAAAACCACCGCTCATCTCCATTGAGATCTTGTCTAGTATTTCAAAACTAAACTCATCTTTCAAATATTTTTTTGCATTGGGTAAAGATTTTAATTTTTCATAAGGTGTCATTCTGTTTTTTTGTGGATAAAACTTTT
>Ga0256845_1000635_pt1 | contig 32056 bp, 29 predicted proteins | sample RiftiametaG_FD_189101 | JGI IMG/M metagenome (GOLD analysis project Ga0256845, IMG submission 189101) | Tube worm associated microbial communities from hydrothermal vent at the East Pacific Rise, Pacific Ocean - Riftia | ecosystem: Host-associated > Annelida > Integument > Unclassified ...
GTGTATTGGTCACAGTGGTTGATCGAGCGACTCTCTATACTTGCTGCTCACGAGTGTTTAGCAAGAAAGCGGAGGTTGTTAGTGCTGCAATAATACGAATATTGAAACCTCATATTTCAAAGGTTTTCATTCTGATAACGGCAGTGAGTACATTAATAAAAACATTGCCAAACCACTTCAAAAGCTACTCGTCGAGTTTACTAAGTCTCGCTCAAGAAAGAGTAATGACAATGGGCTGGTTGAAAGCAATTTGGTTATTCACACATTCCTCAAAAGTGGGCCGCAAAAATAAATGAGTTCAGTTTAAATTATTTAGTACCCTATGTTAATTTCCATAGGCCATGCTTTTTTCCAGAAACAACGACAGACAAAAAAGGCAAAGAACAAAAAAATATCCTTATGACAAAATGATGACTCCTTTTGATAAATTGAAATCGATACCGAATGCAAAAAAACATTTGAAAGCTAACATCACATTTGAAATACTAGAAGCTCAAGCAATGAAGATGACGGGCAATCAAGCTGCCGAATTGTTTCAAGAAGAAAGATTAAAATTATTCAACCAGATCTTTGGACAGAATAAAAAGCGAGCCTAATTGACTCAACTTCCTTCAGGCTCATTTCTCTATTGGAAAAGACTGACTAAATTGGTAATTAATTCTGATTTCAAATAATTAAGCTTGAGAGATTAACCCTAGTATCTGTGCGAAACTTCCCAAAGCAGGCTGTCTGATTTTATTCCTATAATCTCAGATTAATACCTGATATTCTTATCTGTAGTCTATGCGGTAAAATAGCTCTCTGCTCTTCAAATTCAAAACAGATCCATCTGCGCATCAACCATCTCTCTAAATGATAAACCGACAAAAGGTAGAATTCCATCAGCCACGGGTTCTATTTGACGATCCACATAAAATTGATGATCGATTGTTGCGGAAATATATTCAAGAGGCTGTGCCCCATTGATGGTCATTAAATAAGAAATAGAACCTTTGTTTTGATACCTCAATGGTTTATTTAATTTCAGATTCTCCGTGTCGGCCATCCTTGCAGCTTTAACATGAGGTGGTACATTTTTAACATAGCTATCCAACTTTCTTCTTAAGCGTTTTTTATAAACTAGCTTATAGTCAAGTTCTCCCGATAGTGTTTGCTGAACTACATCTAATATAAATTCGGTAGGATCTTGCCCATGAAAAATCATTTGGTAAAGTTTCTCTTGGAAATCTTTAGCTAGAGCTGTCCAGTCAGATCGAACATTTTCAAGACCTTTGAAAATAAGTTTTTCTTTACCATCAATATTCAACAATCCCGCATAACGTTTTTTACTTCCATATTCTGATCCTCTTATTGTTGGCATTAAAAATTGGGTAAAATGAGATTCGAATTGTATTTCTAAATGGCAGTCTAATTGGTGTTCTTTTGTTAACCTTTGTTTCCATTCACAGTTAATATAATCAGCGAGTGATATACCAATATGATTGGCGTCGGTATTTGAAATGTCTTGACTTAATAAAACGAAAATAGAGTCGGTATCTCCGTAGATAACTTCAAGTCCTTTGTGCTCAATCCACTTTGCTGTTTGTTGCATGATCTTATGTCCTCGTAAGGTAATAGAACTTGCAAGTTTAGTGTCATAAAAAGGACAACCTCCAGATCCTAGCACACCATAAAACGAGTTCATAATTATTTTAATCGCTTGTGAACGTGCCTGATCATTTTCTTTTTTTGCTTGATCTCGCTGCATCCATAAGTCAGTAATAATTTCAGGTAATATATGTTTATCTCTTGAAAAATTAGCACCTCGAAAACCTTCAATCGCATTTTCTGGATTTTTTTGTCCTTCAATTAATCCAAGTGGATCGATTTTAAAGGTGCGTATAATTGATGGATAAAGACTCTTAAAGTCAAGCACCAACACATGTTGAAATAAACCGGGTTTTGAATTCATCACATAACCACCGGGGCTGGCTAAACCGCCATCTAAAGGTAGGTTAGGAGAGACATATCCTTGACGATGTAATTTAGGTAAATATAAATTCGTAAATGCCGCAACGGAACCGCCCGTTCTATCAAGTTCAAGCCCTGTTAATTGACTCCGAAAAATTAAATATTCCAACAATTTTATCTTCTCAAAAATATCCCAAACGAGTACACAATCCTGTAAGTTATATTCTGCTAGTTTTACTTTGTTGTACTTGAAGTCATGAGTAATTGCATCGAGTCGATTGTCTACATCACCGGTTGCTTTACCTCGTCCGAGGAAATGCTGCGCTATGGCTTCCAAACTAAAACTAGGAAAGCTATAAGACTCTGCCTTGAGTGCTGCGATACCATCGATAACTACACGACCGTCAATTGAAACAAATCCCTGATTTTTTTCCGTTCGGCTATCGCGCCAACGAAGGTAAGATAAACCTCGGCCCAACTTTAGTTTTATCCCATTTAAATTTGCGCGTTCGAAGATGAGTCTAAAATCGAAATTAATAACATTCCAACCAATGATGATATCGGGATCAATTTCTTGAATGGTATGTTCGAACACAATCAGAAGATTTTTTTCATTAGTGACCCATTGAATATAATTTGTACCTTGTCGATCCATTGATTCTGTATTTGACTTTGTATCCGATTCTGATTCTGAATTCGTCCCAATCATCAGTACTTTTCTAAACGCTGATTGTTGCTCCGAGTTTTTACCTACGTAAAAACCAATACTGTACAATTCACCTTTTGCAGAACATTCAATATCGATTGAAACCGAACTCAGTATTGGAGTGTAATCACAGGGTTTAATTTTAACATTTCGGTATTCTCTATATTTTAGGTAAGCGGCTCTAGCTTGTTCTTGTGGTGATGATTGTTCTCCTATAAATTCAAGGCTTCCGTATACAAAGCGTTCCATAAGATAACGATCTTCTAAACGAATACCGCCTTCATAAAATATAATCCCCGCCTCCTGCAGTAATGCTCTCCCATCATAAAAATGATTCAGACTATTAAAATAAATACCAATAACAGGCTGCATTAAAAACGTTTTCAAGCCTAATGGTTGATAGGTATAGTGTTGCTTTAAAGCATCAAGCGCTTGATTAGTTTTTTGCAGTGTATTTTGCTCCACAAAAAATATAGCTTGTTCTCCTGAAATATTCAGTTTTACCGCGCCTTTGGGCGTTGATAGCCAAATAACCATTTCCGCACGACCACGCTTATCGTAACTATTTTTAGTTAAGAGGTAACCTTTATTTGATGCAAGTGATTTAATTTGAAAAGGACTATTTCTAATTCGCAATGAGTCGATTATAAACGAAAAATGGGGGTTATACCCATCTTATCTTATCTCAAGATGTTGCTGGGATAAGCATAAATCATAAAATATTTTATTTATTACGAAACTAAACTATTATAAAACGGAACAAGACAAATCCGTACAAACCGAATAAAATCATTTGTAGATTATAATTTAAGAGAGAACTTCTGTGAATATTCAACTATCACAAAATCAACAAAGAGTCATAGGCTGTTTAATTGAAAAATCGCTAACTACTCCCGATCAATATCCTTTATCGTTAAATGCATTAACCAATGCATGTAATCAAAAAAGCAATAGAGAGCCCGTATTAAGCCTTTCTGAAAATGATGTGCAAGAAACCATAGACGTACTCAGAAGCAAACAATTGGTGATGAGCCAATCAGGTAATACGAGCCGAGTAGAAAAATATAAACACCGTTTTTGCAATACCGAATTTGGTGAATTACAACTTTCATCCCAAGAACTTGCTATCGTTTGTGTTTTATTTTTACGAGGTTCACAAACGCCCGGAGAACTGAGAACACGAACCAACAGATTATGTGAATTTCAAAATGTACATGAAACTGAGTCAGTATTAACTGAAATGAAGAACGCAGAGCCTAAGCCATTTGTGATTAGACTCGAGCGTAAAGCAGGTAAAAGGGATTCACGTTATGCGCATTGTTTTTCTGATCTCATGGAATTAGAACAAGCGAGTGAAGCAGATAATTCCGATGAATTAGCGGCTATTAATGTCAAACCTCCAACGGATGTTAATCAAAACTCCAGAATTATTTCGCTAGAAGAACAGGTTGAACTCATGCAACTTGAAATTGATGAGCTTAGGCAAATGATAGAATCCATCAGGGCCTAGTCATTACAATTTCATGGAACCGAATAATGCATAAGACCAATGCACGGACTAATATTTGAACCTGTTATGTGAGTCTGTTATGTGAAACGGTTACGGCTAATTTTTAAAAGACATTGAACCATTAAAGCTCTATAGGCAAATTAGTCTTTGCACTGACTCAATATAAACGTAACAACCTCTTTCCCTAAATACTTACAGGAAAGATAATTAACACCTGATTGGTGTTTTAACAAAAGTCCCTTTTTGGTTGGTTCAATGGTATTTATATCACTCCAGTTTAACTGCGTATTAACCTCTTCTGATTTAGTCGTTACCCTTACCCCTTTATCGTCGACGATGATAGTAACCAGAACCATTAACGGCTTTACTCATTAATTGACGCCATACCCACCATTTGATACTTTCCAAGCATGCATGATGACATCACCAGACATAAATACTTTATCGTCAGGATCTGTTCATTCACTCAATTTCCGTTTGAATGCTTGACCTTCTAGACTTGCTAATCGGTTCCAAAAGTCATCTTAAAAATCGGCTTGAACGGGTAAATTACCTAAAAATATAATTATTACCGCTAAATGTAATTTGAACATTATGGAAGTCCCTTTATAAAAAGTTGTTAATAGTACTGACTTACTTCTTACTTCTAAGTTTCCGGCGACGTTTTACCTCTTCACTGATTTTCTCACAGCCATTGGCAAACACTGCTGATTTTTGAGGAATACTATCGCAATGACGTTCTTTTTTCTTTAGTTCAGAACTCGACATTGCCTCGTATTTACTCTCACCACAACCTAAAACGAGTAGAGTCATCATTGTGACTAGTGTTATTTTTGATAATTTCATTTGCCTGCCCTAGTTAATAGTTTGTCTCAACTAAGCATAGTCATAGTTTGTAAATTTCTCTAGCTAGTACAAGTAACAATTTACAGCAATCGATTATCTATAGCAATAAGCTCTCTTCAATTCTAACAAATTGACTGGTCGCACGAATTAATGAACTTGCGGTCAGCGACTCTACGCCATAAACTAACGTTTCAACGTCGTAATTATTGTTAATTTTTTGCAGTAATAAATCAAAATCACCATCTCCAGAAAGTAGCACTACGAGATCGACATCTTTAGCTGCTTCCATGATATCAATGGTTATTCCAACGTCCCAATCACCTTTGGCTGAGCCATCGCTACGTTGGATGTAAGGTTTTAATTTAACATTAAATCCAATATGTTTCAGCGCACTTTGAAATTTCTGTTGCTGGGTATCACCTTTATCAATGGCATAAGCATTCGCCATGACAATTTCACCTTGCTGGCTTATAAGACGCCATAACTCACGATAATTAAATTGACGACCATAAGCGTGTTTCGTGGTGTAATAAATATTTTGGACATCAGAAAAGATAGCTATTTGTTTCAATACTTATTCCTTGGTTTGTACTAGCGATGACGATTGTTCAAAGCACTCTTGAAAGTGAGTTTTTTCTAATTGGAAATTCACGGATTGGATAAATGGTTGATTCATAGTTTTAATCGTTGTCAGTTTTAGTCAAGTTTAACTACTTTCACTTTGTTTGGCGACTTGTCATTATTCCCCATATAAAAAATTATTTGTTGCAGAACATGATTCTTAAAAGTAATTCAAAAAAATCGAGCTATAAAATTGGTTTAGCTATATTAAGAGATTTGAATATTTCTACTTAGCAGAATTCTTATTAGCAGCTTTATGAAAGATAAAACACCTATAGACGCCCAGTTACGATCCTCGAAATGTACGATGCTAGTCTGCTTATTTCACATTAACTATTATGTTAGTTCCCCAAATTCGTATAATAAAATCGACAAATGGTTTAATATTTTTATTTACTGATGTAGATTCAAGAGCATCTAAATATTCTTTTCTATTTTCTTGTTTTATAACTACCCAGTCATAACCACCTACAACAGACAGAAAGTTCATTAAAAATCTTGCTATTCTGCCATTACCATCCACGGCGAGGAAGAAGCCCACGTAAATCTATCACGGCTTATCGACTAAGGACTCGTTGCTTTTTTTCGGCTTTTAACTTCTGATAATAACTATTTCTAATTTTATTGTAAAAATCAGGAGCTTCATCGGTGAAACCATCCGTTTGAATATGCGAAGCTTCCCGTAATACTTTTCTTGAATAATTTTGATCTAACACACCATATTGATAAGCAATTCGATCGGAGTATCCCGATAAAACGATTCTAGGATCGAGGTAATATTGCCAAGCGGGTATCTTTGTTTCTCTCATAATACTATTGGTGCAATTAGAGGTGAAGGTATTGTAAAACTCGGGTTGATTATCAAGGCTGTTTGCACGATTCATCATGTCGATAAACATCTTCTGTCGACGTTTTTTATCAACATTTATCGGCATAAAATAAACTTCTTCAGCTCGTTTATGAGTCCTTACACCGATGATATCGCGTTCATCTGCAATTACATAAATCAAATGATAATTATCAAGTACTCCTTTCAATGGGCTGTACTGTTGTTCGGGTCGCATGCGCGCTTCTACTGATATGACAACAGGATCTTCATCACCAAAATCGAATGACAAGAATGTGTGAGCTAAACCCGGCGATGAGAACACTGAAATCCCATACCAAACGCTTTGAAGTTCATCCAAATTAACTTTTCGCTCAGACCAATTAATTTTTTTTACTGCACCAGTCTCGTCATAACGTGCTCGTCGAAAATTATGAATAGTGACAGTAGTTTCTTTTAGTTCTTTAGGTTCATATAACTCACTAGGATTACTTAACGCAATAGAGCCATTGAATTCAACCGTCGCTATTTTTTCGTATTGAGTTTTCCAGAGGCCGTCTTTGGTTGGTGTGGTAAATAAATAATAGATGTTGAGGCTGATCAATGCAGAAATAATCATCAGCAACAACTTCCAGCCAATCTTTTTCCAGCGTAACTTGTTCAAGAGTAGTTTGGCATTTTTAAAACTGATGTTGACTGCTGGCAGTTTGATATTTTATCTCCAAAAAATACAGTCATTAGATAACCAAGAATCTTGTGCCTAACAGAAGCAATCACATGCACAAGTTGTTTCCCGACATCCGCTAATAATTCATAAGAATGTAATCATGATTTTTTCCTGACTAATAATTATTATTAAATTTTTAATGTATGAGTTTAAAAGTATCTTTATCTCATTGATTAATGTTAAACACTATGAAGTTTACTATTGCTTGAACTCCCCAAAATATATAGCGTTATTACTATACCATAAAACATTCAATTTTTATGTGACGTGCCGCAAGGGCAACTGTTGGAACTCAAGCTCTCAATACTTTAGGTTTAGGTTTAGGTTTAGGTAACAAGAGTCTCTTTAAAAAACAGACTAAAAACCTCAGTAAAACTAAGCCTTCCTAACAAACTTAGACTTCAACATCATAACGCCAGCACCATCAACCTTACAATCAATATCATGGTCGCCATCCGCAAAGCGTTTAATTACGGCTTTAGTTCCAACCTTTAATACGGTTGATGTACCTTTCACTTTAAGATCTTTAATCAGCGTAACTTTATCCCCTTCAGCGAGTAAGTTTCCAACGCTATCTTTCAAGATAATTGCATCTTCATCTGGTGCATTAGGATCCCACTCATTGCCACATTCAGGGCAGTTAAGTAAATTGCGGTCTTCATAAGCATATTCAGAACTACATTGTGGGCATGGTGGAAGTGTGTCAGTCATTGGTCTGCTCTAATTAAGGAGATATTTTTATAAAAGCTAATTTTAACTGATTAACCATAGAAAGGACATCATTCAAAATAGAATGTTCTAATCTATGTTTAACACTTTATCTTTGGCAACCGAATAAAGATTCTTTATTTAAGTTTATTAATTAAAACATCGAATTAACGATTTAACAGACGTTTGGATAGCAAATTTTGAATGTTTTTTGTTGGTGCGGAGTCTATAGCCTGGTTCGCATAACCTTGACCTAAAGTCGGCTCACCACAACGAAAATGTAAATCAGCTAACACTGCATACCAATGATATGATCGGCTAAACCATTGGGGAATATCCGCTGACTTTAATATGTCTAATCCTGCTTTAGGCGTTTTGTGCTCTGCAGTCGCAATTGCTCGGTTTAATAAATGCATTGGGGAAGGTGCAATTTTTTCTAACAGTTCATAAGATTTTATAACTCGCCCCCACGGAGTTTCTTCAAATGATTTTGACAAACAATGTTCTGCAACAATTCCAGCTTCAATATGATAACGAGATATGTTTTTACTTTTTGTCGATTTTTCTAAAAAGACCAAGCCTTGTGCAATTTTATTTTGATCCCATTGGTTTCTGTTTTGCTGTTCTAATAAAAGTAATGTATCAAATCCATCTTGCCGAGCATCGAGCCTTGCACTATGTAAATACATCAAGGCTAAAAGAGCATGGCTATTCACCGCGTTGCTCTCATCGAGATTACCAATCGCACTTTCAACCAACAATAAAGTTAAACGGATAGCCTCTTCACATAAATCTTTACGAATAGCAATGTCTTCATGGGATGATAGATAGCCTTCCGTAAAAATTAAATATAAAACACGGTGGACAGACGGCAGACGATTTAAACGATCTGCGTCAGACAACTTGTCTAATTCTAACGATTGTTTTTTAAGGGTTTGGCGAGCGCGATTAAATCGTTTGTAAGTATTAGCTTCACTAATAAATAATCGTAATGCAACTTCCCGAATACTAAAACCACATAAACTCTTTAGAGTAAAAACCAATTGTGATTCTAATGGAATTGCATCATTACAAGTCAAAAATAACATATGTAAAAGCGAATCACTCATTTCGCCTGATAATGTTACCTCTGGCTGATCCATAATCTGCTCAGTTTGTAGCGAAAACTTCTGGACTAGCAGAGCTTTTTTACGTTGGTTGCTACTAATTTCTGAAAGTAGGTATCGATAAGCAACTTGGTAAAGCCAAGCTGGTGGGTTATCTGGTATATTATTTTTACTCCAAGATTCCAGAGCTTGTTCCATTGACCATTGCACAGCATCTTCTATTACATCAATATTCTGAATTCCCATACGACGCACTAATAACGCCACAAGTTTTCCATACTCGTGGCGAAATAAATGTTCTACTGAACTATTCAGGTTTAAGTGGCTCGGTTTTAAGTAGTTATGCTTCAAGGATTTTAATTTAATACAGTCAGATTAACGTGCTTCAACTTCCCGAATTTCGATACTTGTACCCGAGTTAGCAACCATTGGGCTTGCTTTGATAACGCTTATTGCCTCATCTAAAGTAGCTGCAGATAACATCATATAACCGCCAACAATTTCTTTAAGCTCTAAAAATGGCCCATCGGTCACATTGTCCTGCCGTACTACACTTGCCACGTCACCCAACTTGTTTCCCATATCTAAAATATTATCTGCAAACTTATCTTGCCAAGCCTGATATTTAGCAAACATAGCTTCCATATCGGATGGAGAAGGTTTCTCACAGCCACCTGAACCACTACGTAATATGCACATGTAAGTATTATTTTTCATTTTTAGCTCCTGTATAAATATTGTTTTGTCAAAGAATAATTTCTCTGACATATCAATGACAAATGAGAATCAATTTTTTGGACACTTAAATGCAAACACCTTCAACTTTATTAATTTCTAGAATATATCTAAGCAAAAGTAGTGCTTTTCTAGCTAATAGTATCATCATTTAATAGGTTTTTATTTTTACTAACACTTGTTCATTATTTTGGTTAAAACTAGTCTCAGTCGTTAAGCCTTAATTTCGGATGAATAAAAATCGAGTAACGCGATTCGAACGGTTAGAATATTGAACATGGTTTTCATTAAATTCATTTGAATAACATCAACAAAGTGTGCGGTGTAGCTTGTTGATGTCTGATTTATTTCTATTGATTCGGCATTTAGTTTTTGTTGAAAAAATGCCCTAACTTGAGTTCAAACTCATCTCCAATACTACATTCTAACAACTTATCTCCTAATGGTGATAAAGGAGTCACGATCATAATATTAAATGTTTCAAAAAGGATAGGATAACTCATAGGCTTTTCCGATTAGAGCCCCTGACTGTATTGCGCATTGGTTGCTATAGGAACTAAGTTATTAAGCTGACTTTTAGAATCGTCCACGTTATTTAATAACCCTTCGAAGTATTTAATGAGTAGTGTTTTATCTTGCTCTTCTTTTGAACCAGCGCCAATATTGGTTAGATCAATAAAAAATTCATCAAACAAATCTGACAAATCATTCACGACATCCATATTTAAGAATTGTTCATGATTGTAAATACTGGGATAACCACCTTTTTGCTTATCGACTGCAAATGAAACGCCTTTCACATTGGTAATGGTGGTCGCTTTTTTACACTTGAGCATACAGCCATCTTCAATTGCAGGTTTTTTACAGCCGACGGTTTGCTGGAAAAAACATTGTCGACTGGTCATCATTAAAATAGGATGATAAATACTGTAAAGTAATTTAAAGCCTTTCGGTCTACGAATATTTCTAATTTGCATTTTATTAATTTCATTAGAAATAAAAGCGCCAGCACAATTAAGTTCTTCTTGCAGCGTGTAAAGGGCATATGAATTAGTAGTATTTAAAAATGGCCCCGCAATCCACTCAATTCCCATTTCAAAAGCTTTGTAAGCAATACCAGTATTGTTAGTTACAATTCTTGTCGGTTTGACTTGTTCAAGAATTTTAACTGATTCAAGATAATCCTTGCCAATTAACACCGCTGGAAACCATGGAATTAACCTTGGATTTCTTAGCAATAAGTCTATGTGTTTTGTACATCCTTTTTTGAGGCTTTCTGGTATTTTAAAATAAACATCAGCATCCGTTACATCACAAAGATTGGTATCTTTTTCATCGGCAATCAAAATGGATAATTTAATGTTCTCTTCTACTTTTGCATATTGAGTTAGTTTAGGGAGTTCTACCGGTGCAATAATCGTTTTTGAATTATTTAATAGAAAAGCCATTTTATTTTTCAGTTTCGTTAACTCTTTAAATGGAATACTTAAATTTGAATCTAACTGTTCAAAAATAAGGTCGGTCAAAATATAATTGGCATCATTAAAACTCTTAAAACGTTTTGTCAGTGCATTCTGATCAACAATTGATTTATCCGATGGAACAAGGTTAATATTAGTTTCAATTTCATAACGCTTATCACCAGCGAAGGCTATAATTTTTAGAGGCTGTTGCTCGCGCCCTATAAATTCAAAAACGAGCGGGGTTTTATCAACATTAATTCCCCTCACCTTTTCTTTTAGTTCATCACCTAATGCATTTTTTCCTTGATATAATTCCGCTTTTACATCTTGTATTTGTACTATTGAAATGGCATTACTTTTATCCACCGCATAGTTAATGCTATTATCCCTAGGGTTATCAATAAACATGGATTTAGTTAAATCACCTTTTAAAAATGAATTAGTAAAATCACGATTAAAGACTTTATGTAAATTAGAATCATCGGCCAACAACTTACCAGACTTAATGAAACTATTGATTTGCTTTCGCCAACTATCAACCACCGTATAAACATAATGAGCACCTTTAATCCGCCCTTCTATTTTTAATGAATCAACTTGTGCATCTACCAATTCTGGCAAATCAAAATAGGCAGAATTATCTTTAAGATTTAATGGGAATCGATTTCCAGCTTCTGTAATTTCATATTCATCACGACAGGCTTGACTGCATCGACCACGATTTCCGGAGTTACCAACACTCACTGAGCTTGAATAACATTGCCCTGAGAAAGCAATGCATAAAGAGCCATGCACAAACACTTCTGTTAAAATATTATGAGCGTGAGCAGTCACCGTGAGTGTTTTTATCTCATCAAGATTCAGTTCACGCGATAGGTTAAGCCTAGATGCACCAATTTTACTTAAAAAATGAATTTGCCCTTCATTATGTGTGGTTAATTGAGTCGAAGCATGGATATCTAAAGTGGGAAAATACTTCTTTACCAAATTAAACAAACCTAAATCCTGAACAATAATGCCATCAAGAGTGGTATTCACTAATTGATTGAGTAGTTTAAAAAGCGCTTTAAGTTCTTGCTCTAAAATCACCACATTTAAGGTCAAGAACACCTCACAGTGATGCTCATGAGCTAATCGTAATACGCCATTCAGCTCATCAAACGATAGGTTAGATGCACGATTACGAGCATTGAAAGTATCTAACCCACAATAAACGGCATTCGCCCCCGCTACAATGGCGGCTTTAATTGCTTCTACATCACCGCCAGGTGCTAATAATTCAATTTTTCTAGTTGAGTTTGCTTTAATGTTCATCGAGTAAATGCTCGGCCATTCTTTGTACCACTATTTTGGTGGGAGCGATTCTATCTATATACTTGTTATCAATCAAGACACAAGCAGTTACTTAACCCGCTAGAACCTTTTTTCATAGCGATGACAATAAGGTTGTTGACCATTTTTTTGATAATAATCTTGATGATAATCTTCAGCTTTCCAAAATATTTCCACAGGGAACAATTGAGTGGCAACAATTAAACCTTTATTTTCTAATAAGTTAACTAACTCTTTACTCACCTGTTTTTCTTTATCATTTTTATAAAAAATTGCAGAAGCATATTGCGGACCAAGATCGGGGCCCTGACCATCAGATTGAGTAGGATCATGAATTTCAAAAAATAATTTTGTTAATGATTCATAGCTTACTTCATTGGAGTTATAGGTAACTTCAACCACTTCAAGATGACCAGAATTTTTACTGCAAACTTCCTGATAGGTAGGGTTTTGACTAGCTCCGCCCATGTAGCCTGACTCAACACTCAATACACCTTCCTGTTTTTGCAAGAAATGTTCGACTCCCCAAAAACATCCGCCAGCAAAATAAGCGGTTTCTATTTTACTATCCTTTTTTTTAACTCATCGGTACTAATAAACTTCATAGAGATTGAATTAACACAATGGCGGATATTATTTTCAGTTAACCCTTCACCTTCAAAGACATGACCTAAATGCCCTTCACAGTTAGAACAAACGATTTCAGTCCTTCGCCCATCGACATCTGCCACCCGAGTGACAGCACTCTCTATTTCATCATCAAAGCTTGGCCAACCGCAGGTAGATTGAAACTTGTGTTGTGATTTATAAAGTGGTGAATCACATTGTTTACAAAGATATAAACCACCGTCAATTAAGTCATCGTACTGACCAGTAAAAGGACGCTCTGTGCCTTTATTAATAATGACATGTTCTTCTTCCGTGGTTAATTGGTTGTAGGGCTTAGTCATTTTGTTTACTCTAGGTTAGAATATCGATCTTTTTATGATACTAACTCAACCAAACCATTTTTGTTATAATTTAATGCTATGAATAACTCACAATTTACCAAACTTACGAGCCTTGCAAATATTGATTTAATCGGCGAGGGTGTCACTCAATTTTTGGATGGTCAATTATCCATCAATACCAATTCTTTAAACAAAGATAAGGGAAAACTGGCCTGTTTTTGCAATCATAAGGGCCGAATTATCGCGCTTTTTCATATTCTCTCAATTGAAAATGGTGTGCGTTTAATTCTTCCCAAATCGACAATGGAATTCGCTAAAAACTATATTCTTAAATATGCTGTGTTTTTTAAAGTTAAAATTTCTGTAAATACAACTGAACTTTTTGCTCTTTGTTGTGAACAAACTTTCGAGTTAGAGCAATCAAACCGTATTAAAATAGAGCAAACAGATCTATTGCTAAGCTTTGCTGAATCTAACTTTATTGAAGAGGATGATTCTTTTTGGTTTGCTGAATTAATGTCAAAAAAAATAGCTTGGCTAGGTGCTGAGACTCTAGAGCATTTCCTTCCGCATAATCTAAATTTACCTGATTTAGCGGCTATAGATTTTAAAAAAGGTTGCTTTACAGGCCAAGAAGTGATTGCTCGAATGCAGTATAAAGGAAAATTAAAACAGCATTTGCAACATCTCCAATGTACAGAAAGCATTGAATTAACCTCAAATAATAAACTTTTTCAGAATGATAAATCTGTGGGAGAGGTCATATGCTCTGTTTCCAATTATGGAAACGGTACTGGCAAAAACAGAACAGACGTTTTAGCACTAATTAAAGATTCTGCAAATTTATCCAAACAATTTCAAACATCCCCAGAAAATAGTCCTATACTTGGAATAACCTCTTAAATTAGAACTATGAAAGCGTAGATTATGAGTTTAGAACAAGACTTTTTAAATGAATTGGTCGATGCCATTAAAAATGACAGGTTAACACTGCCAACCCTGCCTGAAGTCGCTCTTAAAATAAGGGATGCAGCGAATAATCCGGATGTAACCTCAAATAGTTTAGCAGGCGTGATTGCTCAAGATGCAGCTCTCGCAGCGCGCATCATTAAAGTAGCAAATAGCCCCCTTTTGCGCGGAGCCGTTGTTGTCGATAATTTACAGTTAGCGATTACCCGGATGGGGATCAGTTTTGTACGTAATTTAGCAACAGGACTAGCTATGGAGCAAATGTTCCAAGCGACACATGATTCTATTGATAAACGTCTTAGAGCTTCTTGGGAACACTCCTTAGAAGTCGCCTCAATTAGCCATGTACTCGCCAGTAATTTTACTAAGCTAAAACCAGATCAAGCAACCTTAGCTGGTTTAGTACATGAAATTGGTATTTTACCTATCCTCACTCTTGCTGAAGAAAACCCCGAAATATTAGAGAAAGAAGCCGTTCTTGATAAAATTATTCAAAGATTACACGGTAAGGTTGGAAGAGCTATTATGAAAGCATGGGAGTTTCCTAAAGAACTATTGGACGTGCCTCTCGGCTGTATAGATTTTAAACGAAATTCTCCTGGTGGTGCAGACTACGTTGATGTTGTAACTGTGGCAAAAATTCAATGCTACACAGAAGAAAATACGCCTTTTCCCGATCTGGACACCGATACAATTCCTGCTTTTACAAAACTTGGTTTAGGTGGTAGTGCAGAAGTCCACTTAGTTGATTCTATAGCGGAAGAAGTTGAAGAAGCTCGACATGCATTTGGTTAACCAATTAGGTTGAATCATTTCTATTTTGCTTTAGTCATTAGGAACCTTTGCACGAAACGTATTACAAGTCATGGTATAAAAATCAACTCGCTATCTAAATTTTCTTTCACTTACTTTTCCATGATGTACTGCTGCCTAAATTTTCAAAAAGAGTAGTCTAACGCTTAATCATCATAATGTTTATCACCCTCAACACCTGATTACCCAACTGGTAAAAGCCATAACTGGAACAGCTTTAGCGGCTTTCATGACAGAACCAACAGATTGAACAGGTGCTAATGCTGCATTTGTTGTTGGAACCAGAGACTTAACTAGACATTAATGCACTGATAAATTTTACTTTCAATAAAAGTATTCAATAGACTCTTTTCAATTTTTCCTTTTTTAGCTTCATCATTCAAAATATCTAATGCTATATTAATTGGGAGCGCTTTTTTGTAGGGTCTGTCTTGTGCTGTCAAAGCATCATAAATATCAGCAATAGTCATTATTTTACTAGGTAAAGGGATTTGATCTCGTTTTAATCCAAATGGATAGCCAGTCCCATCAAGCTTCTCATGGTGCGCCCCTGCAATTTTAGGTATTCCAGCTAGCTCATCAGTCCACGGAATTCGCTCTAAAAATGTTTGGGTGTGAGTAACGTGTGATTGTATCTCTGAACGTTCTTTCTTCGTTAAACTACCTCTTGAAATCGACAATGATAAAAAATCGGAATGGCTGATCAATTTATTTGTATAGGGGAAATCCGTGTGCATTGTATAATCCGCCATTTTAGATAGACCTCCAGCGGTTTCTTCTTCAAGAATTGTAGGCTTATTTGCTTGGGCTAGTAGGATCTTAAAATCATCTAGTTTTTTTAGCTTTACTGCCAAATCTTTAAACGCACTAGACTGTTGGTAATTAGTATCCAAAATTTGGTTTTGTTGCGACACGTCACTTCTAAAATATTTTTCACTATTTAAGAGCTGTCTAAAGAATTCTTTTTCTAAAATCTGTTTCTGCCAATCCAGTTTAAGCTCTAAATACTGAAAACGGCTCCGATGTAATTTATTCGCTTTGAGCAACACGTTCTCTTTCACTCCCACTTTACCAAAATCATGTAAAAGAGATGCATATCGAATTTCTTGTAATTGTTCTTTATTAAAACTGATTTCTTTGTGTAAGCCGTCCACTTCTTTATCAAGTATTTTAGCTAGACCGGTAGTTAATTCAGCAACACGAAAAGAGTGACCGCTAGTAACGGGATCTCGAGATTCAATCGCATTGACGGAAGCAGAAACAAAACCTTCAAATAAGTTGTGTATATTTTCGATTAAATTAGAGTTATCAATCGCTACCGCTGCCTGACTAGCAAGACCTTCCAGCAATCCTTGTTTAAGCTTTGAAAAACCAATGTTATGTGTTGATAACTCGTTTTTAATATAAGCAATCTGGCCAAAATTATTAACAAACTGTAAAACACCTATAACGCGCCCTTTATGATTCTTCATTGGCAAAACTAACAACTCTCTTGAACGGTAAGCAACCTTTTCATCAAAGCTTTTATCAAATGAGAATGGATATGAAGCGTCTAGTTTGTACACATCTTGTATATTTAATATTTCCCCAGTAAGTGCGACGTATCCAGCTAATGACCGATTGGTTAATGGAAAACGAGTTTCTTTAAAATCAAAACTAATTTTACTATTTTGAGTGAGTTTAAATACCAACTCTTTGGTTGCCTTAGATTTGCCATTTGAATCAATCTTGTTATCAATTAAATATAACGAAGCACCTTCGCAGCGGCCAAGTGTGCGTCCTTCTTTTAGAACCATAGTTAACAATTTATCGAGGTCTTTTTCAGCGCTTAAAGCGATTCCGATGGCACTTAGATTTTCTCTTTCTTTACTAGCTAACAAATGAAGTTTTTCAACTTTTCTCAGATTAGCTCTTGTACTGTGGTAAGCAAGAGCGGAATTAATGTTGGATTTAAATTCAGCTAATGATAGTGAAGCCGGTGCCCCTATATCACCATTGACACTCTCTGAAAAAGAAACATAGAAATAATCTCGACTTGCTATTTCGATATTAGGTGAAAAAACAGTTTGAGGACAAAAAAGGATACAAGAAAACTGGTTGTGGATAGGAATTTCTGAAATATCATCGCAATAACAACAAGCTAAGGATTTAATATAGTTTTGTATTGAGATATCCAAAGTGTGAATATCTCCTATAATTAGTATTTCCTTTTTATCCGAAAGTTTACTCATTGATCTTAATTTTTTTGTTCTTAGTGGATTTAGAAAGTGTTAAACCAAAAAACTAACTTTGAGGCTTCATGTGTGGAAACAATATCACATCTTTAATAGTTGGTGAATCAGTAAACAGCATTACTAATCTATCGATCCCAATTCCCTCACCGGCAGTTGGTGGTAATCCATACTCAAGCGCGGTTATATAATCATCATCAAAATGCATAGCCTCATCATCGCCAGCATCTTTTTCTTCTACTTGCTTTTTAAATCTTGAAGCTTGATCTTCAGAATCATTTAGCTCTGAAAATCCATTTGCAATCTCTCTACCACCGACAAAAAACTCGAAACGATCTGTAATAAAAGAATTTTGATCATTACGCCTCGCCAGAGGTGATACCTCCCAAGGATACTCCGTTATAAAAGTTGGTTGGATTAACAAATGTTCTGCAGTTTCTTCAAATATTTCGCAAATATATTTTCCCGGCCCCCAAATACCATCAACGTCAGGTTCCTTAACATGGACTTGTTTTGCATATTCTTTAATTTTTTCAAAGTTAGCTTCTGGTTCAGAAAAAACAGATGCATCAAAAGTTGAGTTATATTTTAGGATCGCATCGACCATTGATAGTCGCTCAAATTTTGATCCAAAGTCATATTCAACAGTTTCGGTAATATTACCATCAGCATCTTTTATTGTATTTTTAACGACTGCATTTCCTAGCACTTCTTCCGCCGCAGTTCTTAGCATATCTTCCGTTAAATTCATCAAATCGTTAAAATCAGCATAAGCATGATAAAATTCTAACATTGTAAATTCTGGGTTATGCCGTGTCGATAAACCTTCATTTCTAAAGTTTCGGTTTATTTCAAACACTCGTTCAAAGCCACCAACAACCAATCGTTTTAAATAAAGTTCTGGCGCGATACGTAAATACATATCAATATCCATTGCGTTATGATGAGTAATAAAAGGTTTAGCCACAGCACCACCAGGAATAACTTGAAGCATAGGTGTTTCAACTTCCATGAACTCACGAGCAACTAAAAAGCGCCGTATACTCTCGATCACTTGACTTCGAATTTTGAAATTTTTACGTGTTTCTTCATTAGTAATTAAGTCAATATAGCGTTGACGATATTTAGTTTCTTGATCGGCTAAACCATGAAACTTTTCTGGTAATGGTCTTAGCGATTTCGTTAATAAATGATACTCATCCATACTGACAAAAAGATCGCCTTTACCCGATAATTTTAACTGACCTTTGACACCAATGATATCGCCAATATCTAACCCGTTCCACTTTTCCTTTATTGCTTTTTGAGCATCCTTACTTGCATATGCTTGAATACGACCTTTCATATCTTGTATCACAAAAAATGGCCCACGTTTTGCCATAATACGCCCAGCAACACTGACAACTTTATTCATTTCTAAAATCGTTTCTTTATCTTTCCCCGTAAATTCATGTTGTAAATCTTGAGTATAGCTCTCTGGTTTAAAATGGTTTGGATATCCATTTGAATCACAGTTTTTACGAATAGAAATTAGTTTATTTTTTCTTTCTTGTACCAGCTTGTTACCTTCACTTTGGCTGTTCTTGTCTTGCTCGTTTATATTTTCTTGGTTGCTCATAATAATTTTATTACTCTTATTATTTCTTTAAATGGTTAAAATTAATATTTAAGGTTATTTATAATCCAGCTTTTAGTGATTCTTCAATAAATCCATTTAAATCACCATCCAAAACAGCTTGAGTATTACTCGACTCATAACCGGTTCTTAAATCTTTGATCCTTGATTGATCTAATACGTAAGAACGGATCTGACTTCCCCAACCAATATCTGACTTAGCCTCTTCCATCACTTGCTTTTCATCATTTTGCTTTTGAATTTCTAACTCATAGAGCTTAGCTTTTAATAACTTCATCGCTTGATCTTTATTTTTATGTTGTGAACGATCATTTTGACATTGAACAACCGTATTGGTAGGTAAATGGGTCAAGCGAACTGCAGAATCTGTTTTGTTTACATGTTGCCCACCGGCACCACTTGCTCGATAAGTGTCGACTCTTAAATCAGCGGGGTTAATAACAATATCAATATCATCATTAACTTCAGGATAACAAAATACACTAGCAAAACTGGTGTGGCGTCGACTGCCCGAATCAAAAGGTGATTTTCTGACTAAGCGATGTACACCTGTTTCTGTTCTCAGCCAACCAAAGGCATACTCACCTTTAACTTGGATAGTCGCACTTTTTATACCCGCCACATCACCGTTGGAAAGTTCAATAATCTGAGTCTTAAATCCACGACTTTCACACCAACGTAAATACATTCGCAAAATCATATCAGCCCAATCTTGAGCTTCCGTTCCACCCGAGCCAGACTGGATGTCAATATACGCATCTTCAGCATCCATTTTACCGCTAAACATACGTCTAAATTCTAATTGATTTAACTGTTTATCAAGATTATCTAGTTCCGCAACTAATTCATCAACACTAACTTGATCATCTTCTTCAACTGCCATCTCTAATAATTCAAGCGCATCGCCTAAGCCATCATCAAGTTTATCTATGGTATTAACAATAATTTCAAGATCAGAGCGTTCTTTACCTAATGATTGTGCTCTTGCGGGATTATTCCAAACTTCTGGAACTTCTAATTCATGAACAACTTCATCGAGTCTTTCTTTTCGGACATCATAGTCAAAGATACCCCCTAAGCGTATCTTTACGATTTTGCAAACTTTTGATTCTTTCTTTAATACTGGTTGATTCGATCATATTTATTACTTAATTTGCGAACATCAGTTTATCAACAATAAATTTATTAGCTTCTGGAAATTTTTTTCCTTGTAAGTCAGACTGATTGATCCAAGCAATCTTTTGACCTTCATTACCTTTAGCCGTACCAGAAAAATTTGAAACCCTATAAAAATAAATAGATACATTTTTATCAGTGTAATTAAAATCTATCTTGTCAAAATACTGAGGATTAAATATCTCAATATCTAACTCTTCTAAACACTCTCTAATAAGTGCATTTTCATTAGATTCGTTAGCTTCAACTTTGCCACCAGGAAATTCCCACAAACCACCTTGATGTTTTTCGATAGGTCTTTTGGATAAAAGGATTTTATCATTTTTACAAATAATCGCCGCAACAACTTTAATTGGTTTATCCATTGATTGCCATCAATTCAATTTATTAAGCAAGCTTACCATGACACTGTTTATATTTTTTTCCAGAACCACAAGGGCAAGGTTCATTCCTTCCGACTTTCACACCTTCTCGAGTAAATGGTGTGTGTGATTCTTCTTGCTGTTGCTGTTCAGGCATCGCAGTCCCTTTCTCGTGAGCATACTTAACATCATTTGCTTGCGCTTCACGGCGACGTTGGTCTTCAACTGCATTAACGTCTTCAGGATCTTTGACTTGAACTTTAGATAAGATAGAAATAACGTCAAATTTTAAATTGCCTAACATTTCACTAAATAATTCAAACGCTTCACGCTTGTATTCTTGCTTAGGATTTTTTTGCGCGTAACTTCTAAGCCCAATACCTTGACGAAGATGATCCATTGATGCCAAATGTTCTTTCCAATGACTATCTAAGTTTTGTAACATCACTGATTTTTCAAAGTGGCGAATAACAATTTCACCGACTTGCTCTTCCTTTGATTTATATTCATCCGATAAAGAAGAGAGTATTTTCTCTCTCAATGGTTCTTCGTGTAAATTTTCATCATCACTTAACCATTTTTTAATCGGTAATTCAATTAAGAAATCTGACTTTAATCGGTCTTCTAATCCAGAAATATCCCACATATCATCGATACTTTGAGGTGGTATATATTGGCTGATGACTGTATCTAGGACATCATTACGTAGCGCATCAATCGTTTCAGAAACATCTTCTGTTGCCATTAACTCTGAACGTTGCTCATAAATAACTTTTCTTTGATCGTTAGCAACATCATCATATTCTAAAAGATTTTTACGAATATCGAAGTTACGCGTTTCTACTTTCTTTTGAGCATTTTCTATAGCTCGTGAAACCCATTTATGCTCAATGGCTTCGCCTTCTTCCCAACCCATTTTTTGCATCATACTAGCCATTCGATCTGATGCGAAAATACGCATTAAATCATCTTCTAAAGATAAATAGAATCTACTATAACCTGGATCACCTTGACGGCCAGAACGACCACGTAATTGATTATCTATTCGACGAGACTCGTGGCGCTCTGTACCAATAATACATAAACCACCCGCTTTTAGCACTTCATCATGTCGCTCTTCCCATTCCTGAGTTAATTTTTCAACTTGGCTTTCTGAAGGCTTTTTCAATTTATCAAGGTCAGCTTTTAAACTACCACCAAGCACAATATCTGTTCCACGACCCGCCATATTTGTCGCAATGGTGACACTTCCAGATCGACCAGCTTGCGCAATAATATCAGCTTCTTTTTCGTGAAACTTAGCGTTTAATACCTGATGTTTTATTTTCTTTTCTTTTAAAACCTTTGATAATATTTCAGAAGATTCAACGGATGCTGTTCCGACTAATATTGGCTGCCCGGCTTCTTTTCGCTCTAAAATGTCTTCAATAATTGCCATATATTTTTCTTGTTTGGTTAAGAAGATTAAATCACCTAAATCCATTCTAAGCATTTCTTGGTTGGTTGGCATCACAACCACCTCTAACGCATAAATTTGATTTAATTCAAACGCTTCAGTGTCTGCTGTTCCGGTCATTCCAGATAATTTGTCGTACAGGCGGAACAGGTTTTGGAAGGTAATAGAAGCTAAGGTTTGGCTTTCATTTTGGATGTTAACACCTTCTTTGGCTTCAACCGCTTGATGTAATCCATCGGACCAACGACGACCAGGCATAGTTCGACCAGTATGTTCATCAACTATTACAACTTCATTATCTGCTACGATGTAATCAACATCTTTTTTAAATAATACGTGTGCTCTAAGTGCGGCATTCACATGATGTAGTAATGATATTGAAGCCGCGCTATATAAATTTTGCCCTTCGGCTAATAGTTTATTAGTCACTAAAAGCTCTTCAACTTTTTCCTGTCCTTGCTCACTTAAATGAACTTGCTTTGATTTTTCATCAACCAAGTAGTCGCCACTATGTTGGTCTTCTTCATCGGTTTGGACTTCTAAAAAAGGGATTAATTTATCAATGGCTCGATACTGCTCTGAACTATCTTCAACGGAACCTGAAATGATTAATGGCGTTCTAGCTTCATCAATTAATATTGAGTCAACTTCATCTATAATGGCATAATGTAATGAGCGCTGAACTTTTTCTTCGATAGAAAAAGCCATATTGTCGCGCAAATAATCAAATCCGAACTCGTTATTAGTTCCAAAAGTAATATCACAAGCGTAAGCGTTTCGTTTTACTTCGGTATCCTGCCCAGAAAGAATCACCCCGACGGTTAAACCCAAAAATTTATATAGAGGCCCCATCCAATCCGAGTCACGCTGAGCAAGGTAATCATTCACCGTGATGATATGAACACCTTCACCGGTTAAAGCATTCAAATAAGCAGATAATGTTGCTACTAACGTTTTACCTTCACCAGTTTTCATTTCAGCAATTTTGCCATCATTTAAAACCATACCGCCGATTAGCTGCACATCAAAATGACGCATATTTAAGATGCGTTTCCCAGCTTCCCTTACAATTGCAAACGCTTCTTCTAGAATATCTTCTAACGTTTCACCACTGGCTAAACGCTCTCTAAACTTAACCGTCGAATTAGCTAACTCTTCATCACTTGATTCTTCAGCAGCTTTAGCTAAAGCATTAATGACAATTACACGTTTATTCATGGCTTTAAGTAAACGCTGATTTCGACTACCAAATATTTTTGTTAAAACATTACCAAACATGGATAAAATCCTAATATTTTCAAATAGTTATAATTTCTAAGTGCTTCATTATACAATCTAAATTGATGCCTATAAACATCTAAAAGACTAGCACAAATTTAATCGCGGAATTGTACAGGGTTAGCCCTGTTAAGGCTAGAAATAACACTGGATTATCCTCAATTCAAATACTGAAATGGCTCCAGTAAGCCGATAAGATGGGGATAATATTTAACAAACTCAAGATAATCTAAAAACAAACTAGTTAAATCACTTTGGAAATAACACTTACCTACGCCTAAAGATTAACAATATTTATATTTTACGCCTTTGATTATGTATTAGCTGTCAGTATGATTTTTATTTATAGCGTTAATCAAAATTATAATCAGTCTTATATATCCACCGCCTGAGCAGTGGATATATAAGACTGATAATATCGTTAATGAGTTGCCCTAAATTATTGCTGATAGCTTTCCAATTGATGCTATCCTAATGGGAGTTTTTGGGCATTCCATGGGGGCACGGTGCATTAACCATTGGCTTGAAAAATCCAGATAAATTTAGATCCATTTCTGCGTTCTCTCCTATCGTTGCACCAAGTCAATGTCCTTGAGGGAAAAAGCCTTGTCTGGCTACTTAGGTAGCAATGAAAAAAATTGGCAAGAATATGATGCCACGCAATTAATTTTGGATGGACTCTCAAGTCCTAATACTATTTTGATTGATCAAGGTGCGTCTGACAATTTCCTAAAAAACCAACTTAAACCAGAACTATTCGAGACAGCTTGCAAACAAAAAAATCAATTATTAAAGCTTCGAATGCAACCAGGGTTTGATCATAGTGGTTTTTTTCATTTTTCATTTTTCATTAGTAGCTTCATGCAAGACCATATTAATTTTCATGCAGAAAACTTAAATAAAAACTTTCAGTTTAATAAATTTCAAGTTCTTCTAAAATTATTTTTTCAAATTCAGAAAAAGGTTTTGCACCTTTCACAATAATACCATTTATAAAGAATATCGGTGTAGAACTAACGCCAAACTGATTACCTTCTGCAATATCTGCATTCACTTGTGCCATATATTTTTCAGAATTAATACAATCAGAAAATTGTTTTTTATTCATTCCTAATCTTTCTGCTTTGCCTTTTAATTCACCCACTTTTAAATGGCGAGGATCATCAAACATTTCGTGATGTAACTTCCAAAAAAAATCATTCGATTGTTCATTGGCACACAAACTTGCTTCTGATGCTTTAAAAGCTTCTTTATGAAAACTGAGAGGATATTGTTTGTAAACTAGCCTGATATCTTTGCCGTATTTTTTCAACAACTCTTGGATCGTTTCTTCGGCTTTGGCACAGTACGGACATTGAAAATCAGAATATTCGATAATTGTTATTCTTGCATCCTTGTCGCCTAATGTTGGTGCTTGTCCAACTGGAATGTTAATTCGAGGTCTTTCGGGTCGTTTAAGGTTTATAACCACTTTATGTTTCTTTGATTCTTTCTCAAACCAATTCGTCACTTGTTTTCTTATCATTTTGGAACGTAAATACTTATTTACTTGACTTCTATACTCAGCATTTATTTTACTTGACGGTATTTTATTTATTTTAATAAATTGTGACACCATTTGTTCGGTAACGGTTGTATTTTTTACGACATATTTTTCCATAAAATCAGGGAAAGATAAATTTTTTCCAAATGGATGGTTTTTTGCAAACTCCTGAAGTAATAAGTTTTGTAATTGAGAGTACTGAAGGTCATAAACTTTCATTTGAGCATCGTATAATGCGGTTGTTATTCCTTTATTTAACTCTTCAAAAAAAATATTTTTACCATTAATTTTCGCGACAACTTCTGATTTTTGAGCATAAGCATTACTAATAAGAGGTAAAAATAAAATCAAAGAAATAAGTACAAAACGAAAGAACATGAATATACCTAAAATTATAAATATGAAGAAAGACACCATTAAAGGTGCACGATACCATGTAAATAACTGTTATTAAATCATTTAATCCAGATTAAACATTTTGGCTCTCACCATTTCTCTATAAGCACTGGGGGTGATTTTATTCTGTTTTTTAAATTGCCGAGAAAAATAAGCATTATCTTTAAATCCTAATTGATCAGCGATATCTTGTAAATTCAGGTTGGTATCTTTTAACAGCTCTCTAGCACCTTTCATTTTCAACTCTAAACTATAATTAAATGCGGATTTACCGACAGCATCTTTAAAACGTCTAGAAAAATTACGGCAACTCATATTAGCCATTTCACTCAACGACTCTAAACTGAAATGCTGTGAATAATGAGACTCTATCCACTGTTGCACTTCCATAATACCCTCATCCGGATGCCTTCTAGAACCTTCGGAAAACCACGGCTTATCATAGGTTCGGTTAATTTCATGGCTATAGTGTTGCTCAATCACCTGACTAACATCTTTACCAAATTCACTTTCAATAAAATAGAGGGTTAAATCAACGAGTGCATTAATACTACCCGTACAAATAATATTTTCATCCTGAGTAATAAAATGCTCTCTTTTCAAATTTACATTTGGGTAATGCTGTTCAAATTGATCAAAGTAATACCAATGAGTGGTTGCAATTTTATTGGCTAATAATCCCGCCTCGGCTAAAAGACAAACTCCGGTTCCTGTTGCTACAATTTGTACTCCCTGTTCACTCTGAATTCTTAACCAATCAATAAGCTCGCTGTTTTTTCTTATTACTACATCTGGCAAACCCCAAATCGGTGGAATAAAGATCGACTTTGCTTTTGGTGCGGTTTGGATAGAGTACTTAGGTAAAATATCGATACCACTTGACAGTCTAATCGGTTGTTTATCATTATAAAACGATGAAATAACATGGCAATCCCACTTAATTCGACGATTTTGTTTGATACTTGCAATTGATTTGGCTGAACTAATCATTTCCATTGGTAAGCTTAACCCTGTCATCAAAGCTCTTGGATAGACAATGAAAAGAGATGAATTCATGCGTAACTCATTATTAGAATTTATTTATGGCCAAAAAATACAATATCACGGCTTAATAATCCTACTCTACTTGATATTTACCCCCTATACTAGCGACAATTTTTAGCTAGTAGAAAACTATTATGAAAAAACTCCCTGTCATTGTTGGGTTTGGCGGTATCAATACTGCCGGCCGTAGCTCATTTCACCACAGCTACCGACGCATGGTACATGAAGCATTAACCGATGCAGAAACGGCACCCATGTTTAAAGGTTTAGCCAATATCATGAACCTACCTGAGAACGTTGATAAGCAAACCTTGTTAGATGGCACTTTAATCCGAAAAATTGAAAAACAATGCTTTGATGTTAATTCTATTGAGCTAAATAGAAAAGGTAAATTAACCCCTACACAAGAGCCTATAAAATTTACGATCAGTAAGCGTCAACTGCCAAAACAAGTACCCGAAAACTGGTCAGTTGAAGCGAAGGATAGTGGTAAATTTGAAGTGACTATAACCGATGAAATTGAAGTGATGATGCCAGACGTTAGAAAAGCAGAAGTCACCAGCGCAGCACAACTACCAACAGGCTTTGACGCTTCGGCTTTATATACTTCTAAAAATCAGCCCAAAGGTTTGCAATTAACTGTTTACGGAGCATCCGATGCTATTCAGTCTATTGGAATTGATTGGCAAGAAATTTTACGACACATCAATCCCGATGAAGTATCTGTATATGCAGGTTCAGCGATTGGACAATTAGATGACTTTGGTGGTAGGGGTTTAAGCCAAGCAAGACTTAAAGGTGGACGGGTCAGCTCAAAACAAATGCCTTTAATGCTCTCGCAAATGCCTGCTGATTTTATTAATAGCTATATGATCAATAGCGTTGGAGCAACCGGGACTAATATGGGAGCCTGTGCTACATTTCTTTATAACCTCAGACAAGGTATTGGCGATATCCAATCGGGTCAAGCTAGAGTCGTCATTGTCGGAGGATCTGAAGCACCAATTGAGCCAGAAGTGGTTGAAGGATTTAAAGCAATGGGTGCACTAGCGGAAGATAAGCAATTAGCAGAATTAGATGGAACTGATGTTGCAGATAATCGAAGAGCGAGCAGACCATTCTCCGAAAATGCGGGCTTTACACTGGGTGAAGCTTCACAGTTCTTTGTGATTATGGATGATGAATTAGCACTTGAGTTAGGTGCTAATATTTACGCATCCGTCGCCGATGTTTTTGTCAACGCTGATGCAAACAAAAAATCAATTTCATCTCCTGGGATCGGTAACTACATCACCGTAGCTAAAGCAATGTCTCTTGCTAAAAATATTTTAGGAAAAGATGGTGTTAAACAAACTTTCGCTCAAGCTCATGGAACAAGTACTCCTCAAAACCGAACCAGCGAATCGCACATTTTAAATGAAATCGCTAAGTCCTTTGATATTAATGACTGGAAAGTGGCGGCTATAAAGTCCTATGTAGGGCATTCTTTAGGTCCTGCCGGTGGTGATCAATTAACCGCGACATTAGGTGTTTGGGAATATGGAATTATTCCAGGAATCAATACCATTGATAAACTTGCCTGTGATGTAGTCGACTCCAACCTAGACTTTTGCATTAAGCACACCAATGTCGGTGATAAAGGTATAGAAATGAAAGCCGCTGTAATCAATTCAAAAGGTTTTGGTGGGAATAATGCGACGGGGTTAATTCTTTCACCTCACACAACCATGGAAATGTTAGAAAAAAAACATGGTGCTGTGAAGCTAGCACAATACAAATTAAAAAATGAATCCGTAAAAGAAGAAGCCAAGGCTTACGATGAATCAGTTATTAACGGAAACTTTAAGGCGATTTATCATTTTGGTTCAGATGTAATGACAGAGAATGATTTAAAAATTTCTGATACCGGGATCGAGCTATCTAAATTTGAAAGAAAGCTTTGCTTTAGCCAAGAAAATCCATTTTCGGAATATTGTTAATGTATCTTATGGTTAAATAAAAAACAGCTAAACAATAAAAAGATCGCTAGTAGTGACCTTTTTATACTTATTAGTTCTAGAATACAAGTGATTACAAATAATCACCATTTCCATCTACAGCGTTAAGTCTCATTGCATCAGGATTAGTATCACTAGCATCCGGGATCCAAGGAGACATACAAGCTCTGTCTTCAACACAAGGATCAGTTAACGCCAGTAAGAACTCAACTAAATAACCAACTTGTGTATCAGTTAAAGGTATTTCACGTAAGCTAGTAATTCCAGCATCTCTATTTTCTGCCCATTTATCAACTGCTAACTGAGTATTAACTTTCATATCAACCGCTTGGATATTAGGATCAATTTGATTGAAATCATAATTATCTAAATCACCTTGAGGGTCGATATGTTGCCTAATTACCGCTTCAAGCGTTGTATGAGATCCTGCATGTCCCCAAGGGCCTGTCGCTGAAGTATTTAATAAAGAAGGTGTTCTAAAAGCATACATATCAGCCTCATCACCAGTCTCTCTAAATCGACCAAAATCATCAGTTCCATTAGGACCATTGCCTTTACCACGACCAATTTGCGCTATACCTGTTGCATGAAATTCTTCGTCAGTAAAAAAGTCACCTGTATGACAAGAAGCACAATCTGCACCGCCATTAACGACATTATTAAAGAAAATTTGTGCTCCTAATTTAGCAGATAAATTAATAGCATCATCATCGCCTTCAACAAAAGCTTTCCAAGGAGTATTAATAAAAACTTGAGAGTTTTCATAATCAGCAATCGCATCAGCAATATTATTATATGTCACTAATTCTTGCGCTGTACCTGTTGGCGAGTCAAATCCAACTTGGAATTCTTCTAACCAATTATTAACGGCTAACAGCCCTCCTAAAGGAGTACCATAATCACCAAGTCTTTCACCCAAGTTACTTCTAATTTCATCTCTTGTAATACCATCAAAATTACCAAAGTTTTTCATTTCTTCTGGCGAAGTTACTGGAAATCTAGCTTGTGCAGTAGCTAAATTTTCACCTGAATTAACATCAGCAACACCAAATGCAGAATCTGGCGTACGTATTTCACCACCACCTAAGCTAGCAGCTACACCGTTTATACTTTCAACTCGTCCATCATGAAAAAGTACTTTGTCCCACATACCTATATTAAATGTAGTGGGAGCATTTCGAGGTACTGTTGGACCACCATCAAAATGATCACCTGCAATACTATGCACACGTCCAGGTCCTAACAAATCATCGCTCTCTGCATCAACACCAATAGGTAATGATAAATCGTCTCCACCACCAAGCATAGGATGATGACAAGTCACACAAGCGGAATCAAAATCTCCGCCTAACCCTTTTGTATAGAACAACTTCATTCCTAATTGAGCTTTTGGATCTTCAATGTTTGGTAAATTTCTTCCAGTTGCAGGATCGCCAGTCAGCCCTAAATCAGCAATAGCTATTCGTACTTTATCTGCTTCTGTCGGTCCGGCTGGTTCGACGACTAGTGAAGGTTCGCTATCGCTATAACAACCAACCAGTATTGATATACAAACGACGGCTCCAATATTGAAAATATTATTTAACCACGGTCTAGTTGAGTTCTTTAACCTGATTGATGATATAAACATCGACTTATCTCCAGTTTATGTTACTTTAATTTTCCCTAATGTTGGCGTCAGTATAAAGTCAAGATTAAAAAAAAATCCATTAAATTTTAATAAATGTGTAACATTCACATTTATTAATTATTTAAGAGTGTTATTCCCAGCTAAATTTATTGCATATGCATGAATTACTTCACATTTTCCATGCCCGCCGTTAATTAGCGAAACTATTATCAGCCATGAGCGAGAAATCTAAATTTTTTTTACAACAACTCTTCATTTATTCCCCCTTGTAATTTTGTGAAATTCAAACAACAATGACTCAATGAAAAAACACTATAGCTTTAAAAATCAACTACTGATTGCAATGCCAGTTCTCAATGGCTCTGAATTCAATCGGAGTATTACTATGATTTGTGAACATAACTCAAAGGGTGCTATGGGTATTGTTGTTAACAATGCTTTAGAGCTATCAACCACTAGTTTACTTGAACAAATGGACATACCATTTCAAGCAAATTGCTGTAATCACCCAGTATTATCGGGTGGCCCAGTTCAAACGGATCGTGGATTTGTCGTTCATCGTTCAAAGGACAAAAGTGAGAAAGTCTGGAAATCAAGTATTCAATTAAAAGATAATATCGCAATAACGACCTCATCCGATATATTACATGCCATCGCATCTGAAGAAATTGCCGATGATGTATTCATCGCGTTGGGGTATGCCGGATGGGGGCCGGGACAATTGGAAGAAGAAATCATTGCTAATAACTGGATCAACATTCCAATAAATGCTGATTTGATATTTAATACTCAAATAGAATCCCGTTGGCAACTGGCAACACGGGTGTTAGATTTTGATATGTCGCAACTATCTTACTATTCTGGAAATGCGTAATGCAGAAGAAATATGATGCAGGTGATAAACGATGCAAGTCATAGCATTTGACTACGGACTAGCTCGAATTGGGGTCGCTGTTGGTCAATCGATTACATCAACCGCCTCACCGCTAACAACTCTTCAAGCTAAAAATGGCGTTCCAGATTGGAACATCATCAAAAATTTATTAAAAGAGTGGCAACCACAATTATTATTAGTTGGCGAACCTTTTAACATGGACAAAAGCGATCAAGACATTACTAAAAGAGCACGTAAATTCGCTAATCAGTTACACGGACGTTTTGGTTTAAAAACAGAATTAATGGATGAAAGATTATCAAGCGCAGCAGCAAGAGAAGAAATTTTTGAATATGGCGGTTATAAAAAACTAAAAAAAACTCAAATTGATAGTATTGCTGCGGCTTTGATTTTAGAGAGTTGGTTTATGAGCAAAGGTTAGATTCTAAATCAATATTTTTGTTAGACTTTTTTAAAAAAAGTGAAAACAACGCCCAAATCAGCTACGCATTTTATCTGTTGGCCGCATTTGTTTGTTTGCTGAAATATCTAAAAGTGAACCTGATATATATTTATGAATAATACTTGAGACTAAAGTTTGGTACGGAAGTCCTTCTTCTGATGCTTTAGATTGAATCGCTGTTAGATCACGATTTGATATTCTAATGTTTATCCGTTTATCCTTTTTAAACGTATGCGTAGCAGCCGCTTCCAATTCTCTTCGTCGCTCATCAGTTAATACAGATTCATATTTACCAGCGTCTAACAATTCGAGCAACTCTTGCTCCTCTGTAGATAACTTTAATTCGTTCATGACCCACCTCTCAGATTGATCTGTCAACACTTTACCGGACACTCAATTACGCAACTTTCTGCATCGCTTCATAATCTACTGGTGACCAATAGTCATTTGTAGAGTGAAGTCGTTGCCGGTTATAAAAAACTTCAATGTAGTCAAAAATATCTTTCTTAGCTCCATCTCTAGTTTGATATTGCTTATGGTTGATCAATCCTGTTTTTAGCGTGTGAAAAAAACTTTCAGCTACAGCATTGACGCTCCTATGTCAACTTAAGCCGCCGCTTCCAAATCATTTAAGATTTTCGGAAATAATTCCCGCGTAATATAACGTTTTAGACACCTTTGAATTTCTCTGTTCGACTTGCCTTCTTT
>Ga0256845_1000636_pt1 | contig 32046 bp, 30 predicted proteins | sample RiftiametaG_FD_189101 | JGI IMG/M metagenome (GOLD analysis project Ga0256845, IMG submission 189101) | Tube worm associated microbial communities from hydrothermal vent at the East Pacific Rise, Pacific Ocean - Riftia | ecosystem: Host-associated > Annelida > Integument > Unclassified ...
ATTTGATGATGTGATCCCTAAACAGAAATTCATTTTACCTAATTACCGTTATAACTTGCTCAAGGATTATGATGATAAAAAAACTCAAAAACGGCCTTTTGTACTACGGGAATTTGGGAAATAACAACATGGATGTGCAAGAACCCAGCTAATCAAAATACTGATGTGAAGGTATACCCAGAATGGATAGAGTACACAGGTGGCTTTGCCTCATTCCTTGGTGGAGCACCTGCTGCTGGATGTTGGTGTAAAGATGTAGTAATCTATAGAACCCCTATTTGGTGGAACGGATCGCCCCGCGGTCCCTCTGAAATTATTAATTAAAAAGTAGGAATAACTGTTTATGATTAATACAATTATTATAATCTGTATTACAGCTTTATCTTTGTTACCTCAAAATTCGATCGCTGCAGGAAAAACGGGATTGTACAAAATGAGTGAAGTAAATGAAAAAAATAAAAACAATTTCTGTTACAAATTAAACAATAAATTGAGGAAAGAATACAAGATGCCAAATCTTTGTGTTTTGAATAATGCTATTGCCAGCGAAAAACAGATATCTGTATCAAAGATGAAACATGAATCGCTCTTTCTGGGGGTCAGAGTTAGTCTTGATGAAAAGGCAGGCAGAAGTCTAGCGGGTTATACAGATGACAACTTGCACAAAAAATTAGTTTTTTTATTAGATGATGAAGTAATTACTATTGTTAATATCGTTATACCGATAAAAGTTGGATGGTTTAATATATTAGGTCTCACACCAGATAAATATTTCAAACTGTTATCGAGATTGGGATGAATGGGGACGTGTCTTGAATTGCTGGTTTTAAGATAGTTGTTTAATTTATAAAAAAGCTCGAAAGCCCAAATTGTAGCCGTCGCCGCTTCCATCATACTTTTTGCCAAATTAAACGTCGAACGATTTGGTCTGATCTGACTGGATCTAAAAGGAGAAAAGTTTGCAATGATTGAAAAAGAAACAAACCAGAAAATTAGAAAATAGGCAATAGATTACTTTTCTAAATCCATGGGGCATAATATTCCTTACAGTAATTTATCTGCCAACATATACAACATAAAGGGTAAACAGCTTTGCACTGCCACAATAGCTAAAGAATTATCATATGCGAGTGGCTATATTAACTGGAAAAAATAAAACATCTCGTGATGAATGAATTTTGATCTGTGTGAGAGCCCTATTTCAAAGGAGGTCATTGCTCTCCACTAATCGGATAAAGTACAAAATCCCGATAACCGGTAATCACTTTTTTCGAACCAAACAATTGATGATCAAGTTCAATGTCTCCGGTATCCACTAACAATGGTCGCCCATTCAAACCATTGAGTTTCGATTTAGTTGCAATTATCTGGAAATTTTTCCAACCAGCCTGTTTTATGACCTCAGGACTAATTTGGTGATTACCTCTTCCTAGAATATGACCTTGCCCACCGATAACGGTGATAATAAAAATAACCTTAACGCCGCCACTCAGTAATTCTAATAAATCCTTTTCTACTACATCCGATTGATATAAGGATCCCCTATAAATAATGTCTGAGCCAAGTAAGGTATTTTCCAGCCCCAATTGTTGCATAATGACGGCGCAAGTCGTTCCCGAACCAATGACATAATAAGTATCATCCTGCATCGATTCGATTAGTTCTGCGGCAATGTCGTCGAGCACTAGTTCTTCCACTTCTTGATTGCCCTGTTTGACCGCCTGAACATATTGCAACAACGATGGGATTTGTAAATAACCGTATTTTCGCGCTTTGACTTTACCTTGACGAAAAGCTTGCTCATCGATATCCACTACATCGGCTTCGACCAAACTCAGCATTTTTCCTTCGATTAAATCTCGCACCAATAACCCAGCGGCTTCTGCTGAAATAGCGTAAGCTCCGGAATGAATTTTCACCCCTGCAGGCACGCCTAATACGGCTTGATGCTCATTGTAAACTTCAAACACGTTTCGAGCTGTACCGTCACCACCAACAAACAATAACAAATCAAGATCTTGTTGTTGCAAAATCTTCACTGCATTTTTAGTATCAGATCCCGATGAAGGCTGTGCCGCCTGATATACAACTTGAAAACCTAATCCAATGTCAGTGCAAACCTCGGCTCCCATATCTGAGGAAACGGTGTAAACTTCGATTTTTGAAAAATATTCAGCAAATTGATTAAGACAGTTTTTAGTTTTTTCGCCAGCGAGTTTTAATCCACCCAAGCTTAATGCTTTCTCTTTGATAAGTTCACCGTCGCTACCCTTTAAACCGACTCGACCACCGATACCGGCAAAAGGGTTGATGACTAGTCCAAGTTTAAACATTGAGCCACATCTTTTCTTCAAGTCTCACCTCTCTGCCGTCGCGAAAATATATTTTTAGCTGTTCAAAAAATAACTGTGCCCTTTTCGGCAAAGAAGAGGTTAAGTAATCAGCCGCTTGATTACGAACAGAATGTTGAAAGCTCTCAGACGCATCAATTACTTGGGATAAATTATCCGCAGAAAAATGAAAGACATGATTACAAGCTAATGAGAATAACCACTCAACCGCTTGAGGTTTTATTTCCACTTGCTCAAATGCCTGTTGCTGTTGTTCGCTACGACCTTCCGGCTCATACCAATAACCAAAATCATCCATCTTTCTTCTTTCTTTTCCGGCAAGAGTCCAGTGGGCTATTTCGTGTAGAGCGCTGGAAAAATAATCTTCACGGGCGAAGATGATCGCCTTTTCTCCTTTCTTTGCAGCCCGGTAAAAGGGCTCCTCAGCCCCCATTTTTAGAAGAGTGTTTTCCGACTGTTCAAAAAGTTGATTAAAGATCTGAATAAGTTTTTCAGTATTTGGCTCGGCAATAGGCATAGAAAGGTTAAGTTAGACGAGAATAAGGTAATTTTAATGCTAAATCTCATATTATTCACTATAATCCTAAAATAATCAGACTGGAACAGCTTGTAAATGCTCGAAATATTAGATTGACCATAAGATGAATGAGCAAATTATTAAAATAGAATCCGATCCCAAAGATCAAGGCTGTTTGCAAATTACCTTGCGACAAATGCCGCCCCGAATTAAATTCTGGCGAAAACAACGATCCCAGTTAATGACTTACAAAGGCTACGGTAGGAACTGGTATTGTCTGCCTAGTTTCAAACCAGCACCCACCAAAATCGTACCGTTACTTAAGCAAATTTCTCGTGGACCTCAATTTCGTCATTTACGATATAAGCTTGGTTGACGATTACTTTTTCCTTGGCGTTAAATGAAGAGCCTTCGCTCCTGCAGCAATATATCGAAGCTGTTGAATAACTCTTTGTTCAATGTATTTTCGTTGGCTCGGTTTTGCCGCGAGAGAACCCGCACCCGCATTAAACACAACCGCTACCATTGCTTCCGCCTGTGCGAAAGCGGAATCTTTTTCATAACCTACGGTTTGAATATAGTCGGTCAATTCAACTATAAAAAATTGGATTTCTCTTTCCACGGCGGTTCTTAGTGCATGAGTGGTACCTGATCGTTCATGAAATAATAACCTGAATATATTAGGATTCGTCTCGGTAAATTCCATAAATATCTTTACTGAAGTACGTATAACGCTACCACCTTTTTTAAAACGTTTACGCGCTTTTCGCATAATTTGGCGTAAAGCAAGACCACATTCATCAATCAATGTGAGCCCAAGAGCTTCCATATCGCTAAAATGACGATAAAAAGAAGTTGGCGCGATACCCGCTTGTCGAGCCACCTCCCGCAGACTTAAGGTGGCAAAACTTTGTTCTGCGCTCAACTGGCTGATAGCCGCATCAATGATCGCGCGTCTTGTATTTTCTTTTTGTTCCGAACGACTAATCGTCATAAAAAGCTCGCTTTATTGCTATTACTGCCGATAACTGGATGAGTAGTTTACATAATTAGTCCTTGAATTCAAAACTGGCGGCTAAAAATGATGCACCTTTTTTTGAGCTAACACGTGTATTCTGAATTGCTATTGTGAGAATAGACGGCTATACTAAGCCAATTGAGCGAACACATGTACGCAGATGTTTCTCGCGCAAAATAGTCAAAGCTTTTAGCCTTTTATAATAGGAATCATCAAACATGCAACTGCAATCCATGTCAATCAAACCAAAGCTTATCTGGCTTAATGTACTGGTATTTTCTATTACCTTTGTCGTCGCGCTAATCGGCGTGCCTTTGTATGCTTATCTTGAAGGTTTTGAAACTTCCACCATCATTGCCGCAATCATTGCATTGTGCTTTTGTGAGCTTTCAATTACCGCAGGTTATCATCGATTATGGTCCCACAAGGCTTACCAAGCGAATATTGTGGTGCGTTTTATTTATACCATTGGCGGTGCATTTGCAGTACAAAACAGCGCACTCCATTGGTGCTCCGATCATCGGGTACACCACCACCATGTCGATGAAAACGACATCGACCCTTATTCAGCAAAACGCGGTTTTTGGTATTCCCACATAGGTTGGATGTTACGCGAATACCAAGCACATCGTTATCACGATTATAAGAATGTCAGCGATATGCAACGCGACCCGGTTATCATGTGGCAACACAAACACTATTTAACCTTGGTTTTGCTCACTAATTTTGGTATTCCGTTGTTGTTTGGAGCTATCACTGGAAATATTATTGGCAGTTTATTATTAGTTGGATTTTTACGTTTAGTGGTCAGCCATCATTTAACTTTTTGTATCAATTCACTGGCGCATATGTGGGGTAAACAACCCTACAGCGACAAAAATACCGCCAAGGATAATCCATTGGTTGCTCTTTTAACTTTTGGTGAAGGCTATCATAATTTCCACCACGCATTTCAATGGGACTATCGAAACGCGATTAAATGGTGGCAGTTTGACCCAACTAAATGGTTAATCAAAAGCTTAAGCTTGATTGGACTGGCAAAAAATTTGAAAAAAATTCCTGAAGAGAAAATTGCCCGCTCAATTGCTGCACAACAACTTAATAAAACCCAAGGCTCTTTGTTAAAATTAACCTTGCCCAATAAAGAAGAAATAATCGCCAGCGTCCATAAAGAATACGAACAGTTACTCAAACAAATGAGTGAATTTTATCAGGCGAAAAAAGACTGGATCGAAATAACCAAAAATCAGCTAGTAGAAAATGTTGAAAAAAGTCAGCTATCTCAACAATACAAAGAACTCAAAAAACAATTATCTGAACAGCAAAAATCTTGGCAATCCCTAATCCATCAATATGCTTAATAGAGATTTTTAAACAATTTTTCGTAGATTGATACTAAACGCAGCGAGGCCCAACCATGATGTTATTGAGCTGCCCTCTACAGAGGACTTCGTTCGTTTATCGCACCTATTCTTTGATAGTGACAATCGGGTAATGAACTAAAAATCTCCGCACAGGCTTTTTTATCCGTTTGAAAACAATGACCACTTTTCATAACGACTATTTGCTGGGCATTTTGTGACAATGATTTTGTGTATTGACTCGACAAGGTTTTTAAATAGGCTAAATCAATATTTTGCTCATCGACAAAATGGAGATCGGCGTCTCGTCGAATCATATCTCTTAGCCGTTTGTGGATGTTTTTGGAAAGATAAACGCTGTCAGCTTTTTGCAATATTTTAATCGTCCTAATGGTTAAATCGTCTATTTGCATGCTTCCGAGATCAATCAACGTTACTCGACTGGATCGATTATCACTAATACTCGCGTCAAGATCATAGTCTAAATTGAGTTCTACTGGCGTCATATTAGCGATATTATCACTGACAGACCACCCCAGATGCCCTTCAAAAAAACGCTCCCAAAATATTCTTCTGTCTGATATTCCAGTATAGCGAGCTGCGATAAAATGACGATCATTATTTACTTTTGATAGGAAGGCAGCAATATTTTTCGGCAGTAACCATTCAATTTTTTCTCGCAGCATTCTCGCCAAAACAGGGGCGCTTCCACCAGAGGATATCGCTATCGTCAATGGCGAGCGGTCGATAACACTTGGCATAATAAATCGACATAATTCCGATTGATCAACTACATTCACCAAAATACCTTGTCGTTCTGCTTCAGTATAAATCGCCAAATTAGTTTCTTTATCATCTGTTGCAGCGACAACCATCAATTGATTGTTCAACCACTCTTGCTGATATTTTCCTTTTATCAATACTAGCTTTTGAGAGGCCGACAACTGCTCTAATTCTGGATGAAAATCAGGGGATACAACGCTTAACTTAGCACCAGCATTTAATAATTGTTTTGATTTTCTAAGAGCAACATTACCGCCCCCTACAACTAAGCAAGGCTTATTTTTTATGTTGAGATTTATTGGTAGATAATCCATAAAACCTTCCCAAAATATCCTTGTACACAGTAATACAAATGGCCTTTTTCACAAAACCTGATTTTATTTAAATAAACAGTGTTTGGCATAATTTTTTGTTTCAGTGATCGTCCAATCACCTTTTGATTTTTCTTTTAAATTTTCACACCATTCCTTACTCCCTATTTCTGGAGCGCAGGCAGATAAAACAAATATGATGGTAAAGGCTAAAATTATTTTCATATTATTCTCTTTCGTATATTAATTTTTTATTGATCATTATTAATCATTCAAATCAACGACATTTCTTCTAATTGCAGTTTAGTTAACAAAAATACCCCAAGACCGCCCCGTTTAAACTCTAACCAAGTAAACTCAACATTAGGATAACTTTTTTCTAGCGCCATAGCACTATTACCAACTTCCACGACTAAAATACCATCATCACTTAAAAATTCGCTAGCCTGTGTAAGCAATCGTCTAGTTAGCTCTAATCCGTCAGTACCGGAAGTCAAACCCAGTTTTGGCTCAGAAAGAAACTCTTCGGGGATCTCATCAAAATCTTCAGCATCGACGTATGGCGGATTAGAAACAATAATATCATATTTTTTATTAGGCATTTGCTCAAAAAGATCTGATAAATAAAATGCCACATTTTCCTGTTGTAGTCTCTCTCGGTTAATTTCGGCAACTTCGATACAGTCAGCCGATATATCTCCCGCGTCCACAATTGCATCGGAAAAATATTGTCCACAAGCAATCGCAATACAACCGCTACCGGTACACAAATCAAGAATATTAGATACTTTATTTAAATCAATCCATGGTTCGAAATGATTTTCGATTAACTCTGCAATGGGTGAACGGGGAACCAACACTCTTTCATCAACATAATATTCACTTTCACAAAAAAGAGCTTTATTGGTTAGGTAGGCAACCGGGATTTTGTGATTTATTCGACGCTTGATTCGATCGGCTAACAGCACTCTTTCAGAAAAAATTAACTTGGATTGCAAGATAAGATCAGGCGTATCAAACGGTAAACTTAAGCTTTGCAAAATCAAAGCAACCGCCTCATCCCAAGCGTTATCAGTTCCATGCCCATAGAATAAATCAGCCTGCTCAAAACGAGTGTAGGCCCATCGGATAAAATCTCGAATAGATTCTAACTCAGAGATCGCTTGTTCAATAACAGCTTCATCAATTTTATATGATTTTTTTGGCTTCATTTTTTCTTTAGCTCCTCGCTTCATCTCCTTCTGTCGCACGCTCTTCATGCCCCCAACGCTTTTAACATCCTATTTCTTACCTTTTCAACTAATTCTCTTCTATGCGATTCATCAAAATCGGCCGCATCAACGGCTTCACAAATTTCAACTTCGATTTCTTGATTTAAATACAACCTAAGATCATCGCCGGCCTGGACTTTATGGATATCTTTGACGGCTATTGGCAAGATCAATGCTTTGGTATCAATGGCAATATGAAACGCACCTCGTTTAAATTTTGCCAGTTTTCCATCCTTTGAACGAGTTCCCTCTGGGGCCATCCAAAGCGTGATACCGTCTAGCATTTTGGATTTAGCATCCGCTAAATCTTTAAGAGCTTGCTCTCTATTGTGGCGATCGATTGAAACGAATTCAGCTTTGCGGATCGCAGAACCAAAAATAGGTAGTTTAAATAGCTCTCTCTTAGCAACAAATCGAAAACTGATATTTAACGCATTAATGGCAATCGGAATATCATACAAACTACTATGGTTACACATAACAATAACGGGGCGTTCTCCTTTTGCTGGAATATGCTCAACCCCGATAACTTTTGTAGTAACACCTATCAACCTCAATAGCCGTCTTGCCCATTTACTCATAATACGATCAATATAAGGCCGATAATTCTTGACCACATAAGAACCAACAATGATTTTAATACAGCTCCAAAGCGTATAAATGCCAGTCATAAAAGCGACCCAAAAAAATCTGAGTTTACTAGCTTGTTTACGACTCATATAATTCCTTAGTACATTCAAAATACGACATTAATTAAATCTGGTTGATTATTATTATTTTGCAGGCAAGTAGATTTTACCAACTCGTGCAATATTCTCTGAAAGCTCATCAAAATCTAACCTCACCATTTGCGCCGTTTGAAAACCATCAATTTTACCCCCTGGAGCAAGGTATTGACACAAATGAGCCACGATTGGCATGTGACTGACGATGATGAGATATCGATAAGGACTGGCTAAGAGAAAATCACCCAGTATTTTATAGTCAGCAAAATGAACCAACATTTCATCCGTTTCAAAAGGATGTGGTAAACCTAATTTTTCATGAACAATTTTAGCGGTAGACTGGGTCCTGCTAAAAGGACTCACCAACATATCACATGGTAATTTTTCAGAATCTTCTATTAACTGTTCTGTCACATTAGCCGCTTGCAATTCGCCCATTTTTGAAAGTGGCCGAGTAAAATCAGTGTCAAAAATGTCTTCAGCAAGACCGTGGCGCATGATCCATAATGTTCTAAGCATTTCAAAAAACCGTTATGTAGTGGCTTGATCGTTAACAAACGATCGAACGAGAGATAATTTTTCTTCAGTAAGCCTTGGACCAAACTGTGTAACTAGCTGTGCGGAAGCAAAACTGGCTAACAATCCTGCCCGTTCAAAATCAAAACCACAAGCTAATCCGTGTAAAAAGCTACCCGCAAATAAGTCACCTGCACCGTTGGTATCAATAGCTTCAACCGAGTGTCCTTTAATCTGGATCCGACTCTCCTGATTAACAATGACCGCACCTTTGGCTCCTAATGTCACCACGACGGTATTGGCAATTGAGGATAGCTGATCAATCGCCGCATCAAGATTGTCGGTGTTTGAATATTCAGTTGCTTCATCATAATTACAAAATAAAAGATCAATCCCATCACCTATCATTGTATCCAGTCCATCCCGACAGAATCGAACCATATTAGGGTCGGAGAGTGAGAAAGCGGTTTTAACGCCATTGCTTTTTGCAAACTTCATTGTCTTAGCCGCCGCATTCAATGCAATGGGCGAGCCGGCCAAATAACCTTCAACATACAAATATTCTGAATCGAGTAGAGCCGTTTCATTGATTTGTTGGTAGTCGATATCTCCCGTTATTCCGAGGAATGTATTCATCGTTCTGTCAGCATCGTCAGTGATCAGCACTAGGCACTTGCCCGTTTTACCTTGTTCAAGCATTTCACTGGAAAGGTTGCTGTGTACACCATGATTGAGCAAGTCGTCTTTGTAAAAATGCCCCGTTTCATCGCTGGCGACTTTACAGGAATAAAAACATTGAGAGCCTAAAGTTTGAGCACCAATAATGGTATTAGCTGCCGAACCGCCACAGGCCCGAGAATGACGATGACTCTGAAAAACCTCAAATAACTGATCTTGTCTGGATTCTTCGATCAGAGTCATTACTCCCTTTTCAATACTCAGCTTTTCCAGTTGCTCAGGAGTCGTTTCAATCTCAAAATCGACCAAGGCATTGCCCATTCCATAGATATGATACCGTTTAGCACTGGATGGTTTTTCATTTGATGGCTTGTTCATTAAAATATCCTTGTTTTGTGCGAAGGCGAATTTTAACCCAGATTAATCGTGATAGAACAGGCTAATATGTTAAAATTTAAGCTTCTAGCTCTTATTTGTCCAAGATTACGGTGTTTTAATCCATGCAGGCGCTATTTGTAGACAACTTGACCGTTATTGACTTTGCTTATTTCCATGCGCAGCGAGGCATCGTTGGTGAGAGCCTAATTTTGGACATCGAGTTGTTTGGTGAATTAAATGACGAAGGCATGCTTTTTGACTTTTCATTTGTCAAAAAGAGAATAAAGTCTTGCGTCGATAGCCTAGTCGATCACAAGTTACTAGTTGCTCGTCAACAATCCCGTTTGGAGATTGAACAAACTCCACAACAGTTAACCCTTCATTTGGAAACAGATAATGGTGATAAATACCAACATGTTAGTCCTCAGCAAGCGATCTGTTTTATAGACTCAACCGAGGTTACCGCTGAATCGATAGCCATTCTTATTCAACAGAAAATTAAAGAAATCCTACCTGATAATGTGACCCAAACAGATTTAAAGCTACGATCGGAAGCTATTACGGGTGATTTATACCATTACAGCCATGGATTAAAGAAACATTTGGGTGATTGTCAGAGGATTGCTCACGGCCATCGCTCGAAAATTGAAATTTGGGAAAATGGTGAGTATTCACATAATTGGTCATCCCATATCGCTGAAATTTGGCGGGACATTTATCTAGCCACTGAAGAAGATCTTAAGACTAGCTATTCCGTGGATGGCACGGAATACTGGGTATTTGAGTATCATGCTAATCAGGGATTATTTCAATTGAGTCTGCCAAAACACCGCTGTTTTTTAATCAAAACAGATACAACCGTAGAATTAATCGCTGATTTTTTGGCTCATTATCTTAAACAAAAATCACCCGAATCAACCTTTAAAGTAAAAGCGTTTGAAGGGGTCGATAAGGGGGCGATGGTTATTCAATAACTTCGATCCGAGATAAGAGTAACCATCCAGCTTTAGCCCTTATTTAATCCGCTATTTTGAGGATGACTGGCTACTCTTATTGAGTTAAGGTTAAATATTTTCACCTTTATGAATCATCAGATTAGTTGCATTAGTTTCGATTAATCGACCGTTTCCGATCATTGGAGCCGCTGAAAGCGCATCTCTCAAATGTCTTGATATCGAATAAGGTGTATTGTTTAAATATCCAGGAAAGCCACAAATGGCCATCGCTTGTAAACAAACATCTGCAACTAGCTGAGAGGCGTTGAGTTTGAGTGCGTTGATTTTTAAACTGAAACCGACACTCGAAAGCAAATCAAAATCGTCCGCTAAATGCGCCTGCATGTATTGCTGCCCCGTACCTTTTACCGTATCTCTAAATCGTTCCAAAGTAATTTCTAATTGGGCGAGTTCCTTCGCCCCATCCGGTAATTGTGAAGGATTTTTACGTGCTTTGGCCTGGATTAATGCCCTCGCCCTTGCCGCCGCATCACAAGCGATCCCAAGCCAGATATTGGACCAGATGTAATGAGTATCTGGAACCATTGTTCTGGCCGCAATTTCAGCGAAATCAGGTTCAAAAATCTGCCACATTTCAGCGTTAACAGTTACCGTAAAAGGTGGACTACAGGTTCCACGCATTCCCATAGAGTCCCACTCGCCGTGCTGCTCCAATGAATAATCATCGCCCGTTGCCAATACGACTACTTGATCAGAGGCCGCTGAATCTTTTCGCTTTCTACAAGTGATCAATAAATCATCGGCGTAAGCACCATAAGATAAACAAGTACTATGTTTGACCAAATCAAATCGATTACCGTCTGGTTGTATACAGGCGATACTATTTCTTAAATTGCCGCCAACGCCTTCTTCCGAAGTCACCGAACCAACCAGTCGTTGTTGCTCAACCAGCAAACGCAAATAGTTTTCGACTTTATCAATCCCTTTGCCAAAATGAACGATGCTGGAGACTTTTATAAAATGCATCCCTAAAACCATTGAGCTTGAGGCACAATACATTGCAAGTATGCGGCATAATTCACCTTGTTCAATGATGTCCAAACCACCACCACCTAAGCCTTCCGATACGCCCGCACTTAATACTTTGGAGGCCTTTAACGCGTTAATCGACTCGATGGGGAATCGCGCGTTAATGTCTACATCGCTAGCATTGGGACCAGCAATTTCCACCGCAATGCGTTTAACCGCATCTGTTAATTCTTGTTTCAATGACATAACAATCATCCTTTAGTTTTTCTTTACAAAATAATTTTTGTACAGTCCACTATAGATGATCACAGATTAATCAGTAAAAAGCATTGATATGGGTCATTAACAGAGAATATATCCGGCAAAACAGCCCGGTAGGTTATTTCGATTTAAATAATTAATCTAGGGTTAAGGTTGATGATTCAATTTGGCTTTTTCCAATGCGATAATATCCTCTTCATCCAACAGGCGATTTATACAGCGTCGAAAAGGCTCATCAGCTGATCCAAAGAAAAAATTATGAATATCGGTTTCGTATTGATGGCCCACTTCCAGCCGGCCAAGAATTTTTATATCATTGCCTTCTTGTAGAAGACGATATATTTCGGTTGATTGTTCCTCTGTGAATATAAAAGCTGGTCCCCAAAGCTGTAACTCTGCTTCAAGATGTTCTGCAATAAAATTCGGTTTAAAGACTTTATCATCGATGATGATTTTTTGCACACTACCCGGCTCCAATTCAATATGAGAGGGCCCTGTAACAATGACTTTTAAGCTCGGATCATCATCTAAATACTGTAGACTCGAAATAATTCTAAGATAACCGACATATTGTCGGCCGATAATACCTCCCGCAAATGGAAACATCATCACACAATAATCATTTGATTGATCATAATCGTATTCAGGAAAATCACCACAACTTGAAAGCAATAGGCTGCTCAGCACTATCAGATATTGATTAAGACGACTAAATTTGATCATTTTTTAAATACTTTTCTCGCTTTTAATCGTTTATTTTGCCTTACTTTACTTTTTTGCTGTCTGATTGTTTTGTTAGCTCTACTGCTTTTCAGGCCTGCTATTTTTTCGAATTCCAAAAGTTCTTGTGGTGTCAATTCTCTCCAACGACCTCTTTTAAGAGATCTTGGCAACTCAAAAGGACCATATTGAATTCGATGCAAACGAGATACTTGAATATCGAATGCTTCCCACATTCTTCTAACTTCTCGATTTCGACCTTCTTTCAAAGTAACATGGTACCAGTGATTACTACGTTCACCGCCAGCTTCTTCGATAGTTTCGAAATGGGCATCACCATCTTCAAGTGTAACACCTTGTTGCAACTGTCGTAGTATATCATCACTTACCTGACCGCGCACTCTTACCGCATATTTTCTTACAATTTCCAGTGATGGATGCATTAGCTTGTTTGCCAAATTTCCATCATTAGTGAAAAAAATCAGTCCACTAGTATTGAAATCTAGTCGTCCAACACTAAGCCAACGAGAGTTCCGCACTTTTGGCAGGGTGTCAAATATAGTTGGTCGACCCTCTGGATCCTTTTTACTAGAAATTTCGCCTTCCGGTTTGTGATAAGCAATCATCTTGCGCTGAAAATCTTCTGGTTTGGTCACTCGCAATGGTTTGCCGTCGACTCGAATGGTATCTTTAATCGTCGCTCGATCACCAATTTCAGCTATTTTGCCATTGACACTGACCCGACCGGCTTGGATCCATTTTTCGGATTCACGTCGTGAAGCAACACCGGCACCGGCCATGATTTTTTGAAGTTTTTCATCTTGCATTTTTCTAGCTCGTGTTTATTAGGTGATCCAAAGTACTCTACTGATTTCCCTTTTTGCTGGTAGCAAAAGAAAATTAGCTTAACATCCACAAAGAGTGTCACATTGCACTAGTCAACCGGAATGAATAGGACTTAAGACTTGCCCCGATGGTGATCGTCACTCAGTTTCAGGTTTAATTTCAGGTTCTGCATAAAAACTGTCGCGATTGGGATCCGAGTGATTGTCTAAAGCCTCATCCAGATATTCTTTTGCACCTATATCAGATCTTGATTCAGTTTTAAGCTCGATCTCGGGCCCGGTTTTAGGCTCCCATTCTATGGTTTCTGTTTCTTTTGTTTCGATATTTTTCGCTTCCTTAGCCTCTCCTTCTTCACTGCTTTCAGTATTCTCATCAGAAGAATCCAGTAAATTTTGCTGATTATGGCTATCACCTTCAAGCTCTTCTACATCAGCATCGGAATTTGCCATTTTCACTTCTCTTTCATCATCAGGGTTGGGTAAATTAAGTTCAGGATTAATATCTTCCAAATCTTTTATTTCTGCCAATGTTGGTAACTCTTCCAAACTTTTCATATTAAAATAGTCCAGAAATTGTTTAGTAGTTGCATATAATGCTGGTCGACCAGGCACATCTCGATGCCCAACGACTCTGATCCATTCTCTTTCAATCATGGTTTTAATAATACTGCTACTCACCCCTACACCGCGGACATCCTCTATCTCGGCGCGAGTAACCGGTTGCCGATAAGCAATCAACGCCAATGTTTCTAATGCTGCTCGCGAGTATTTGGCAGGACGTTCTTCCCACAAACGACTCAACCATTCTGAAAAATCTTGCCGAGCTTGATAACGAAAACCACTAGCGATTTCTTTTAGTTCAATACCTCGCCCTTCGCACTCTGATTGCAATTGCTTTATGCTTTCTTTAACAGCGCTAGCGGATGGTCTGTCATCATCATCAAAAAGTTTTAACAGTTGATCAACCGACATCGGATGAGCTACCGCAAACATCGCGGCTTCAATAATATTTTTTAATTTGATTTGTTCAATACTCATTTTTTTTAAATCATTCCTAGCCAATAAATCCCGATAATATATATCCGTGATACCTAGTTTTTAATTAATTTTAGCTCTAATATGGATCGGTGAAAATGGATCTCCTTGAACCAGTTCAACCAACGATTCTTTGGTCAACTCCATAATCGCTAAAAAGGTTACAACCACTCCAGCTCGACCTTCTTCGACTTTAAACAGAGAAATAAAATCAGTAAAATTATCTGCTGATAAAATTGCCAGAACGTGGGCCATTTTTTCACGAGTGGATAAAGCTTCTCTTTGGATCTGATGTGAGGTAAACATTTCTGCACGCACTAAGACATCTTTAAGTGCCATTAATAAATCTCGCATATCCACATCAGGGAGCGCTTTATTAATATGTAGCTCTGGCGTTTGAGCTTCAGCTTGATACGTATCTCGTCCCATACGAGGCAACTCATCAACATCCATCGCCGCTTTTTTAAATCGTTCATATTCCTGTAATCGACGGATCAAATCAGCACGTGGATCATCTTCATCCTCATCTAATTTTGGCCGAGGCAATAACACTCTGCTTTTGATTTCCGCCAACATTGCCGCCATCACCAGATATTCAGCCGCTAATTCCAAATTGATGCTCTTCATTAGCTCCACATATTCCATATATTGCTCGGTAATATGGGCAATCGGAATATTGAGAATATCTAGGTTTTGTCGTTTAATTAAATAAAGTAATAAATCTAACGGACCTTCAAAGGCTTCTAAAAAAACTTCTAAAGCATCTGGTGGAATATACAGATCTTTAGGCACATCACTAATCGGCTCACCATCAACCATCGCAAAGTGCATTTCTTCCTGAGCTTGAGGTTGGACCTCAGGTAAGACGAACTCAGGCAATTGTTCATCGCTAGATTGATTATCTTCTTTCAATATTTCATCGTTTTGATTCATAATAATTTTGTCTCGCCCCTACTTATCGGTAGGACAAGCCCATGACATCTCTAACATCTTGCATGGTTTCTTTGGCTATATCACGCGCTTTGTCAGAACCTTCGGCAATAATGTTACGGACCAAATCGGGATCTTCTTCAAACTCTTTGGCTCGCTCTTTAAATTCACCGGTTTCCTGTTTAATGCAATCAACTAACGGTTGTTTACATTCCAGACAACCAATTCCAGCAGTAGTACATCCCTCTTTGACCCAGAATTTCACATCGTCAGCCGAATATACTTCGTGTAATTGCCACACCGGGCAATTATCGGGATTTCCCGCATCAGTCAAACGAACACGCGCAGGATCCGTTTGCATCCGTTTGATTTTAGTCTCAATATTTTCTGCGCTCTCGCGCATTTCGATTACATTATTATAAGATTTAGACATTTTTTGACCATCCAACCCGGGCATTTTAGCTACCGGAGTCAGCAAAGCCTGAGGTTCTGGTAATATAATCTTACCGCCACCATCCAGATAACCCACTAATCTTTCTTTATCTCCCAGAGAAATACTAGAATGTCCTTCCACCAATGCTTGCGCTTTAGCCAGCGCTTCGTCATTGCCTTCCTGAACATAATCACGACGCAAACTATTGTAAAGTTTGGCATTCTTTTTGCCCAACTTTTTTACCGCGGCTTCTGCTTTTTGCTCAAAGCCCGGTTCACGGCCATAAAAATGATTAAATCGACGCGCGATCTCTCGAGACATTTCCACATGAGGAACCTGATCTTGCCCAACAGGAACCGCTCCAGCTTTATACATCAGTATGTCGGCGGTTTGTAGCAACGGATAACCTAAAAAACCATAAGTACTGAGATCTTTATCCTTCAACTTCTCCTGCTGCTCTTTATAACTAGGTGCTCTTTCCAACCAGCTAAGGGGTGTCAACATTGATAATAACAAATGCAGTTCTGCATGCTCGGGGACTTTAGATTGAATAAACATAGTCGCTGAACCGGGATTGACTCCCGCTGCGAGCCAATCAATTACCATATCCCAAACCGTTTGTTCAATGATCGCTGGATCATCATAATGAGTGGTTAACACATGCCAGTCAGCCACAAAAAAGTAACATTCGTGTTCATGCTGCAATTTTACCCAGTTTTTCAAAACGCCGTGATAATGACCCAAGTGCAAACGCCCTGATGGACGCATTCCTGACAAAACTCGTTGATTTTGTAGGCTTAAACCGCTCAAATTGAATTCCTTAAGTGCTTTTTGATATTTCGAACCGCGTATTATAAGGCCAGAACAGAATAGTTAATACTAATTATCGAATTAATTTGATAGACTGCGCTCAATCTTAGCATCACTCTTATTTGAGGCTTTTGTGCCCGCCAATAAATCAGCCTCCCAGCCACAATCCGACAACTCAGTACAGGTCATATTAGCCTCTTTTTGGAAGCGTTTATTGGCTTGGGTTTACGATTTATTAGGCGCTCTTGGAATTTTTATATTGTCCTTGGCAATTGGATTACTTGCACTATTTTTGATCACGTTACCTTGGGTTGATGATTTTAATCAAGTCTCGACGACCGCGAGCAACAGTCCTTTTTGGTTTGTTTATCTCTTTTTGGCGGTTCAATACTACTATGTATGGTGCTGGGTGAAAGGCGGACAAACCGTAGGCATGAGAACTTGGCGACTTCAGCTGTACAAATCTGATGGAGGTCTACTGAGTTGGAAGGAAGCCTATATTCGATCGTTTTTGTCACTGGGTGGATTGGGGAATTTATGGAGCCTAATTGATAGTGAAAAACGGGGCTGGCATGATTTTGTTTTTGATACTCGCGTGGTTGAATTGCCTAAAGATTATTATAAGAAGAAAAATAAAGATCAGAAACCTTTGATCTAGTATGGATAGTTCCCGAGATTAAATCTTAAACTGCTTAACCAGACCAGAAATACTTTCCGATAATTTCCTCACTTGTTCTGCGGCATCCGAAGTTTCATCGACCTGACCAACTGACACATTACAGAGTTCATTAATTCGAATGACATTTCGATTAATGTCATCTGCCACAGCGGCCTGCTCTTCTGATGCGGTCGCAATTTGAGTCGTCATATCATAAGCATTTACAATTGAACTATCCATATCATCGAGTACTTCAAAGGTACGAACGCTATATTTTTCACTTTGAACGGCTTGCTCAGAACTGCTACTCATTGCGGCAACCGACTGCTTGGTAGCCGACTGCAGTTTTTCAATCATGGTTTGAATTTCTTCTGTAGATGCCTGTGTACGTGATGCTAGTGTTCTTACTTCGTCTGCGACCACCGCAAAACCGCGACCTTGTTCGCCCGCTCTCGCCGCTTCAATGGCGGCATTTAAAGCGAGTAAATTAGTTTGATCAGCTATTTGTTTAATAACATCGAGAACGCTGCCTATCGCATCACTATCTTTTTCCAAGTCAGTAATGATTTTCGAGGTATCGTTTACTAAATTTGCTAACTCTTTACTGGCCTTTCTATTTTTTTCCGTTGCCAATTTTGCGGCTTTAGAATCGTCACTAATTTGTTTAGTTGCTACAGCCGTCGAATCAACATTACTAGCCACTTCATGCAAAGTTGCCTGCATTTGGGTCATTGCAGTGGCAAGCTGACCCGTTTCATCCTGCTGAGAAATTATTGCTTTTGATGATTTTTTGGAAACCTCACCAAGCTGAAGAGATACACCAGTGAGATCAGATGACACACTATTGAGTTTAGAGATCATATTTTGAAGTTTACTAACAAACAAATTAAATGATATTCCAATCTGACTGATATCATCACTTCCTTCTATCGAGTCAATTCGTTGGGTCAGATCTCCATCACCTTCAGCAATATCAGATAAAGCGGCATTAATATTATCCAATTTAGTTTGGATAAACCGCTTGTATGAATAAAAAAATGTACCAACTAAAAATGTAATCGCTATGACAATACTAACCACTATCGAATTACTTAAATCCCGCCCGGCAGCTAATTGTTTCATTATAGGAATATTAATCTCTAACACTCCACGTAAATCCCCTAATTTCCAGTCGTTCTTTGGCGTTTGCGGATGGTTGTTATGACAATCGACACAACCTTGAGCGACCATGGTATCAGCCACCCCTACACGAACGGTTTGAATTCCTTTAAGCTTTTCTACCTTAATAAATGATCGGCTTGAATCAACCGATAAGGCATCCCAAGCCTGATTGGCAAATTCATCATTGACTCTACTGGCTCTATTTGGAAAAGGATAGGCACTATATAATCGCAACTGAGTGCCTTCTTGCGCCATTAATTCACTTAAATCATGGATCATGGTTGCTGGCAAAGGAAAGGATTTCGGATTATTTTTGTGTTCAATACTGGCTCGCAAATCCGAACCTGCATGCACTTTCTTGACTATATTATTGACGTAATACTTACGTAACACTTTAAATTGTCTTACATTAGCCTCAGCGGTTTGTACCACATCTCTAATAACAGTCTGCTCCAGAGATTGGGGAATAATTGTCAAAGTGAGCAATATGCCAGCAATCGAAATGAACAATGCAGGTAATAAAAGTCTCCAAAGCAGGCTAATTTTATTCAAAAGGGTAACCTCAGGATTAAAACAGTATTTACTTTATAGATGGTAGTTCAAAAAATGGGAAATTCAAGAAAATGCGGGGTTATTATGGTCCTATTTTATATTAATCAAATCGAGGTGAATAGGAATGCCAGTTACGAAAATTTTTAAATAACGAGATGTGAAACACCTATTTACCCAATTTTTACATCAACCAGATTTTTGCATCAACCAATAGGCAAAACCAGCAAAAACAACCAATGGAATAAATGCGCCCACAAAAGGTGATACGCCGTAAATTAAGCTGATTGGGCCAAAAGATTGCTTGGCTAAATGAAAGCCAAAACCAAGCATTACCCCGGTAAGGACTCTCGCCCCCATGGAGACGTTTCTCATCGGCCCAAAAACAAAACTCGCAGCGAGTAACATCATCACTGCAATTGATAAAGGTAGAAATAATTTTTGCCATATGACCAGTTCCACTTCGCTCGCATCCAACGCATTATCGGATAAGTATTGTTGGTATTTAATCAAACCTTTTACATTTAAAGTTTCTGGTTGCAAGGTTAAAGTTTCAATATTGTCTTCATCGAGTGGGTTTTGCCATTTCATTTTTTTGAGTAATATTTTTTCTATTTCATCCGGTTTGAAAAGCGCTTTAGAGACCTCAAAAAGAAACCAAGTACCATCAATGATTTTAGCAATTTTTGCTTCGGTTAACTGCTTCAACCGATAATTTTTATCGAGTTCAAAGATAGATACACTATGCATTTCACCATTTTTATGAATACTGGCGATATGTATAATCTGATTGTTGCGTTTTGCCCACAATCCTGTTGCCGAACGCGATATTTTTCCGTCACTGAGCGCGGAGGTTCGTAATTGCTGAGCTGATTTACTCGCCACCGGAGCGATAATTTCACTCAGAAACAAAGCCGCAACCATCAAGATTAATGAGGCTTTCAAGGTAGCACCGGCTATTTTCCAAGTCGTCATACCAGCAGCACGCATCACCGTCAATTCATTGTTAGAGGCCAATATCCCCAAACCAAATAGAGAACCAATCAGCACCCCCATAGGGAAGACTTCCAGCACTTTTTGAGGGATCATTAAAGCGACATATAAAAAGGCATCGGCCATTTCATAACTACCTTTGCCGATTGATTTTGATTCATCTAATAAACTGAACATTGCTCGTAAAACAATCAGCAAAAATAGAATGAGCAGGCTGGCTGAAACGACATGTCTGGCAATGTATCGCTCAAGTAAATTAAACATTAGCTGAAGCTTTATCCTGATTAATTTTGTTACGCTTACGTTTTATTTTTGCCGGACGATACAACCAATAAATAAATATTAACAAACCAGCATGGATCCACCAAAATCCAAGCAGGCCGGGGATCCGGCCTGATTCTATTAATTTGCGCGAGTACATCATCAACAGTGCGTAAATCAAATAGATTAGAATAGAGGGTAACAAGCGGGCAAATTTTCCTTGCCTTGGCTGAGTGCGTGAAAGAGGAACGGCTAACATACATATTAATGGGATCGATAAAGGAGCCGCCAAACGCCAATGAAGAGCAGCCCATTGCTCATTACCCAATTTTTTTAATAATGCCAAAGTCGACGTTGATTTAATATTGTTTTCTACCTGTATCGAATCATCTTGCACTATTCGATTATAAAATGAAGCAAATTCGGTTATTTGCCAACTCCCTTTTTGCTCCGGGTTGTCTTTTTGAACACCACTGCCATTCTGAACATCGCTATTTCTTCGAACAAAGCTGTCAACATTCTGATCCTGCAAATGATCAAAACCAACAATACGGCCTTCCCGATCGATGCTTTGCTCTCTTGACAAAACTTGGCCTTGCTCCAAAACAAGGTAATTGACACCGGTTTCTTCATTTTCCCATTGTCTGCCTTGTTTAGCTGTTTGTATTTTTAATTGGTCAGCTTGTCCGTCATCTAGAGAGGTGCGAGTAACCGAAAACACTCCACTTATCGTACCGTCATCCGTTTTTGATTCCACAAAAACGATACCATCTTTATTGCTATTTTCTCTAAATCGTCCAGCTGAAAAAATGCCAAGTTTGGCTTGAGCAGCTTGTTCTGCCATTAAGATCTTACTCTGAGATATGGCCCAAGGTGTTAAAATAGTGGACAGGCTACCCGCAATAACAGCAAATACCAAGGCCGAAGGCATTAGCATTTTGGCTAAATCCTTTTGACCAATACCCAAACCATGAACCACCACTAGTTCATTATCCGAATAAAGTCGCCCAAATGTCATTAAAATTGCCAAAAAGAAGGACAATGGCAATAAAAATCCAGCAACGGCCGGGATTTGCAATGCTAACAAAGAAAAAACAGCTTTAGCAGAGATTGTTCCATCAACCGCCAATTGAATAAATCTGACAAAACGGGTACTAACAAATATCAATATTAGCACCAGTAAAATAGCGCCGGTCGCACGATAAATATCTTTGTTTATATAATGTTTTAGTATCAAACTAAATACCTTATCCATTATCGGCCAAATCACGTCAATAGCGAATTAGCTGTAAAATAAGAGTTCCGGTGATCGGAAGAAAAGCGATAGTTTTACTTAATAAAAGCCATTTAATCGGTTAAACTCTCGTTTTAACCCATTATCCGATCTTATATCGCCTGTTATTTCGTTATTTTAGCATTGCTTATATGCAATGTAACAGAGTTAAAGACGTGATATTGAACAACTAGTTCAGACTAGAAACTTCACAAACCTTAATCTAGGGTCTTTCAAATGGAATTTAATGTAAAAAGTGGTAATCCCGAAAAACAACGTAGTGCTTGTGTTGTTCTCGGCGTCTTTGAGTCTCGAAAACTTTCTCAGGCTGGCGAGCAGATTGATGAGGTGAGTGAAGGCTATCTCAGCAATTTATTACGCCGAGGCGATATGGAAGGCAAGTTAGGTAAAGTATTGTTGCTCCATAATGTACCCAATACGCTATCAGACAGAGTTTTGTTAATAGGTTGCGGAAAAGAACGCGATTTTTCTGATAAGCACTATCAAACGGTGATTGCCAAAGCGATCACCACGCTCAATGAAACAGGTTCCATGGAAGCCGTTTGTTTTTTGAGCGAACTAAATGTCAAAGGCAGAGATACACATTGGAAAGTTCGCCACGCGGTGGAAGCAACCCAAGATACACTCTATGCCTTTGAAGAATTCAAGAGTAAATCCGATGCCGCTAGGCGTCCGGTAAGACGACTGGTGTTTAATGTCACCACTCGTAAAGAATTAACGGTCGGTGAAAAAGCCATTACCGAAGGCCTGGCAATTTCTAAGGGTGCTCATAAAGCCAGAGACTTAGCTAATCTACCACCCAATATCGCCAATCCCGCTTACCTTGCAGAGCAAGCAAAAATGCTTGCCATCGCCGACGATAAAATTGAATGTTTAATACTTGATGAAATAGAACTCAAAGAAATGGGGATGGGCGCATTTACCGCCGTGACTCAAGGTTCTATCAACTCAGGTAAGCTCATTATACTAAAATACAATGGTGCCGAAGATGAACAAAAACCAATCGTAATGGTTGGAAAAGGCATCACCTTTGATAGCGGAGGCATCTCCTTAAAACCCGCCGAGCGTATGGATGAAATGAAATATGACATGGGCGGTGCAGCAGGTGTATTTGGTAGTTTTGTAGCTGTCACGGAAATGTCACTAAAGGTTAATTTGATAGTCGTTATCGCATCCGCTGAAAATATGCCCGGTGGAAATGCCTGCCGACCAGGTGATATTGTTACCACATTGTCGGGACAAACCGTTGAAATCATCAATACCGACGCAGAAGGTCGATTGATACTTTGCGATGCGCTCACTTATGTTGAAAGATTTGACCCCGACGTGGTGATTGACGTCGCCACATTAACGGGTGCCTGCATTGTTGCTTTAGGCGATCAAGCGTCAGGTTTGTTGAGTAACCATAATCCTCTCGCTCATGAATTGTTAAATGCCGGTGAGCTATGCGGCGACAGAGCATGGCGTCTCCCTTTATGGGATGAATATCAACAACAGCTGGATTCAAATTTTGCTGATATGGGTAATTTAGGCGGAAAAGGCGCCGGCACGATTACAGCGGCCTGTTTTCTTTCCCGTTATACCAAAAAATATCATTGGGCTCATCTGGATATTGCTGGAACCGCATGGAAAACAGGTAAACAAAAAGGGGCTACAGGAAGGCCAGTACCACTGTTGACCCAATATGTTTTAAATCGAGCAAACGGGTAAAGACGGGACGAGGCGCTAAAACTATGACCCAAATTGAGTTTTACTCTGTGGAAAGCGAACAAAATAAATTGCCTTTTGCACATATTACTGAAGTGGTAAAACGAGGCTACCGAAAGGGACAAAAAATTTTTATTCATACAGAAAATAAAAAATTGGCCGAAAAAATAGATGAAATATTATGGACTCAGGATGCTAAAAGTTTTTTGCCGCACCAATTAGTGGGTGAAGATGAAAATACCAAGCCACCAATCGAAATTGGTTTTGGCCAAGAGCCATGCATTCATCCGGATATTTTAATTAATCTGGCCAACGAAGTACCTTTATTTTTTAGCCAGTTCAACTGGGTATTTGAATATGCTTTTGGCGATGACGACAATAAAGAAAAAGCGCGTACTCGATTTAAGTTCTATAGAGAGAGAGGTTATCCGCTTAACCATCGGAAAATTTCGGCTTAACCAACGACTGATCAACCATACCGTTATTAATATTTTTACAGAGAATTTAGACAGCAATGGATACATCCTACAATCCTAAAAACATTGAGCAGAAATGGTATAAAAAATGGGAAGCCGATGGCAATTTTAAAGCCAGCGGTAATGGTGATCCCTATTGTATTTTAATTCCTCCTCCTAATGTCACCGGTAGTCTTCATATGGGACACGCATTTCAACACACCATTATGGATAGCTTAACCCGTTATCATCGCATGAAAGGTGACAATACTCTGTGGCAGTGTGGCAGTGATCACGCAGGTATTGCCACTCAAATGGTGGTAGAACGACAGCTCAATGCCATCGGACAAAAACGAACTGATTTTAGCCGTGAAGAGTTTATTAAAAAAGTCTGGCAGTGGAAGGAAGCTTCTGGCGGTACAATTTCAGATCAAATGAGACGACTGGGCGACTCACCAGATTGGGATAGAGAAGCCTTTACTATGGATGAAAATTTATCCAAAGCCGTACAGGAAGTTTTTATTCGTCTTCATAAGGATAAAACCATCTACCGCGGTAAACGATTAGTCAACTGGGATCCGAAATTTCAATCAGCCATCTCTGATCTGGAAGTTGAAAATCATGACGAAAAAGGATTGATGTGGTATTTTCGCTATCCACTTGCCGATGGCATAAAAACAACCGATGGCAAAAATTATTTAGTGGTTGCTACCACTCGCCCGGAAACAATGTTAGGCGATTCGGCGGTGGCCGTTGATCCAAAAGATAAACGATATAAAGATCTTATTGGAAAATTTATTGATTTACCGATCGTCAATCGAAAAATTCCTATTATTGCCGATGATTATGTGGATATGGAATTTGGCACTGGTTGTGTAAAAATCACTCCGGCTCATGATTTTAATGATTACGAAGTTGGTAAACGCCACCAATTGCCTTTGGTCAATATTTTTAGTCCCGTCGCCGAAATATTAGCCACAGCCGAAGTGTTTGACTATAAAAGCCAGGCAATCGAAAACTACCCGGCCGCTCTTCCAGAAAAGTATGTCGGTCAAGATCGTTTTGATGCGAGAAAAATGATCATTGAAGAATTTGAAAGTTCAGGCTTACTGGAAAAAATTGACGACCATGCTTTGATGGTTCCACGCGGCGATCGAAGTCATGTTGTTATTGAGCCCCTTTTAACCGATCAATGGTATGTCGCGACTGAGAGCTTAGCCAAACCGGCAATCGATGCAGTAAAAAAAGGTGACATCAAATTCGTGCCTGAAAACTGGGATAAAACCTATTACCATTGGATGAACAATATTCAGGACTGGTGTATTAGCCGTCAACTTTGGTGGGGACACCGAATACCTGCCTGGTATGATGAAGACGGCAATGTTTATGTTGCAGCCAGTGAGCAGCAGGTAAGAATTGACAACCAATTATCAGATAAGGTAAACCTACGTCAGGACGAAGATGTTTTAGATACTTGGTTTTCATCAGCCTTGTGGCCTTTTGCTACGATGGGTTGGCCTGAAAAAACGCCGGAATTAGCACATTTTGTGCCATCAAGCGTATTGGTCACTGGTTTTGATATCATCTTTTTTTGGGTCGCCAGAATGATTATGATGACCCTGAAATTTACCGGTAAGGTGCCTTTTAAAGAAATTTATATTACCGGCTTAATCCGCGATGAAAACGGCGATAAAATGTCGAAATCAAAAGGTAATGTTCTCGATCCAATCGATTTAATTGACGGTATTGGATTAGAACCTTTGGTGGCAAAAAGAACCTCTGGATTAATGAATCCAAAAGCTGCACCAAAAATCGAAAAAGCCACTCGTCAACAATTTTCACAAGGGATCGGATCCTACGGTACCGATGCATTAAGAATGACATTTTGCTCTCTCGCTTCGACGAGTCGCGATATTAATTTTGATTTAGGCCGAGTGGAAGGTTATAAAAATTATTGCAATAAATTATGGAACGCTGCACGTTTTGTATTGATGAATGCTGAAGATCAAGACTGCGGAAAAGGACTCGACCAAACTAATTCCGATAAACTACAATTAAGTATTGCTGATCAATGGATCATTGGTCGATTAAATCAGACGATTCAGGCCTACGAAAACCATACTAATCATTACCGATTTGATTTAGCGACTCAAGCTCTTTTTCAATTCAGCAAAAATGACTATTGTGACTGGTATCTGGAGCTAACCAAACCAGTCCTGAATAATAAAAATTCCAGCATTCAACAAAAACGCGGCACCCGGCATACCTTAGTCAACACTCTAGAAGCCATGATGAGGCTATTGCATCCTATGATGCCTTTTGTTACCGAAGAAATCTGGCAGCGATTGAAACCACTAACGAATACTAGTAGCCACTCCATAATGCTGGCCCCCTTTCCCCTCTACAATGCTTCGTCAGTGAGCGAAACCGTCATTCAAGATATTAGCTGGATCCAATCATTGATCACAGGAGTGAGAAATATTCGCGGCGAACTGAACATATCGCCTAACAAACCGGTCAAAGTTTTGTTAAAAAACAGTCAATCCGATGACGTTAGTCGATTAGAAGAATATAGGGGATTTATTGGATCATTAGCTAAATTAGAAAGTATAGAAATACTAAAAAATAATCAGGTAGCTCCCCTCTCCTCTACAGCGCTCGCTGGCAACTTGGAAATATTGGTGCCGGTTGCAGGGTTAATCGATATTAAATCGGAGGTCAATCGACTGCAAAAAGAAATTGATAAACTGAATAATGAAAAGAAGCGTTTAAGTGGCAAGCTAAGTAATGCACGATTTGTGGATAATGCTCCGGCTGAAATTGTAGCGAATGAAAAACAAAAATTAGCGACAGCAAAACAGGCGTTATTGAAATTAAAGCAACAGCAACTAGAGTTAAAACAATTATAGGTTTTAGGTTTTAAATCTCTAAGCCAAATCATTGTTTGTTTTTAAAACAAACTTCGACATAAAAATCGCCGACCTCGGTATTAAATGGAATAATAATAACCGAACCCATTTTTCCAACATGAGATATTTGTTGCCCCATACCTCGGATCACCGTCGGCGTCGACATATCAAAATCAAATCCTTTTTCATCCAATAAGGCTTTGGCACCCCCTGTAACCATGTTGGTTAACTCCCCAACTAAATCAGCTATTTCATCATCTATCTTGATAAATTTTTCACCCAGCATTTTTTCAGCAATATGCAAAATTACTTTTTCGGAGAAAGATAAAGCTAAACTTCCGACCGCTTGTGGGGATGACATAGGAATAAAACCGGTAATATCGCCTGCGGGCAGTTTGTCAGTCTTAATTTTTATATTATTTGCTTTAGGTGTAAGACTGGCCATGGTGACCAACACATTTGACATTGAGGATATAAAAGAATTAATAAAATCTACGTTCAAAAGAATTCTTCCCAATACAGTTATCGATTAACAAAAATAAATACTCTTAATTATTAGAGTGTAGTGTCAAAATTCAAACATTGCTTGAATTTACTCCTCCATTCCCGGAGAAGCAACTCTCATAATTTCATCAATGGTAGTTTTCCCTTCAGCCACTTTTTGTGCGCCATTAATTCTTAAGAGTGTCATACCATTTTCGATTGCTTTCTCTCGTATTGGTGTTACTTCACCGCCTTGAGATGTCACTTTTTTTATTTTTTGATCCATTTTTAACAACTCGTATATCCCCTGCCTTCCCATATATCCCGATTGACGACATTCATCACACCCTTTGGGCATAAACATCAGTTTTGGAATAGATATATCAAAACCAACGGTTAACTCACGCCAAGCTTCAACATTAGGCTCGACTGCGTGTTTACAATGAGGACAAAGCACTCTAACCAATCGCTGCGCCATAACGCCTAACAGCGTAGCATTGATCAGGTAGGATGGAACGCCAATGTCTTGCAATCGAGTAATAGCAGATGAGGCATCATTTGTGTGCAAGGTAGATATCACCAAATGTCCGGTTAGTGAAGCTTGTATGGCAATATCAGCGGTTTCCTTATCACGTATTTCACCAATCATAATAATATCAGGATCCTGACGTAAGAGAGAGCGAACACCACTGGCAAAATCCACATTGATGTCGTGGTGAACCTGCATTTGATTAAACGCTGGTTCAACCATTTCGATCGGGTCTTCGATCGTACAAACATTAACTTGAGGCGTTGCAAGTAGTTTTAATGTGGTATAAAGCGTGGTTGTTTTACCTGACCCGGTTGGGCCGGTCAGTAATACAATACCGGTCGGTTGGTTAGCCATTTCTAGCCAGTCCGTTTCAGTCTGTTTATTTAAGCCCAAAGCATTAAAGTCTCTTAGCAATACCGTTGGGTCAAATATTCTCGCCACCAATTTTTCACCAAATGCGGTAGGCAATGTCGATAAACGCAATTCGATTTCCAGACCATTGGGGGTTTTAGTTTTTATCCGGCCATCTAGAGGCTTTCGTCGTTCTGCAACATCCATACGGCCTAAAATCTTAAATCGAGCGGTAACTGCCGCAGCGATATTGGCCGGCATCTTATAGACATTATGTAATACACCATCTATTCTCAAACGAATATTGCCAGTGTCTCTTCTGGGTTCAATGTGAATATCACTGGCTCTTTCGGCAAAAGCGTACTGCAAAAGCCAATCAACAATCTGTACAACATGTTGGTCATTTGCATCCAACTCTCCCACATTGCCGACTTCTAATAATTGCTCCAGATTAGTAACTTTGATATTCTGAAGACTTTCACCTGACGCGCCTTTTATTGATGAACTTAAGGTATAAAGTTCTTTTTGCAACCGTAGAATGGTTTCCGGATTGGAGATAACCGGTTGTATCTGTTTCCTTAAAATTTGTTCTAGACCAGAAACCCATCCACTGACTTCTGGTTCGAGCACGGCTACAGAGACCGTATCAGAAGTTACCTCGCAGGCAAGAATACGATGCCTCAAAGCAAAAGCTTTGGACATCACACTGGTCACCGCATCGACATCTATTTTTAGGGGGTCGAGGCGAATGTAGGGCAACTTTTGTTGATTGGCAAACTGTTCGGTTAACAACTCAGCCGTTAACACTTTACCTCTTAGTTTGGCAGATTTGATTTTAAGGGCAGCGAGTTGATTGATAGGATAGCCTTTTAGCATCTCCTTTTTTGCGTCTTTGATTGCCTGTAGTGATTGTTCAGCGGTAATAATCTCATCACTTTCAAGCTCTCGCAAAAAACGAATAAGATCAGTCTTACGGTGGGCATCAGCCTGCATTTCACTTCCAACTTAAGTTACAATAATGAGAGTGTATAGTATTTATCTTAGATTTCAAATAGTTATACCCGTAATACTTGGAAAGCATGGCTCACAGGTATCGCTAGTACGCGCTACTCAATATTGATTATATCAAGTGCATTAATGGTGGTTTGTTTAGCAAGCTTCGCGGCAGGTTCTTTTCGCAAAGTAACCAAACTTCTGAAATTATCGAACAAATGCAAAGGGGTATTGTAAGACTGTCTGCAAGTCACTGGCGGCATATCTGGTGCGTCGGTTTCCATGACAATCGAATCCAAAGGCAAAGTAGCCGCTAGATGATGTAATTTAGCCGCTCTGGGGAAGGTCATCGCGCCGCCAAAGCCTAGTTTAAACCCCATATCACAGTATTTTTGAGCCTGATGTTCACTACCATTAAACGCATGTACAATTCCCCCACAATTAAAACTCTGTAAAGACAAAATCTTGAGCATTTCATCATGGGCTTTGCGTACATGCAAAATAACAGGTAACTCTGCCGCTCGGGCAATACTAATTTGGGCTGAAACAAAATGAGTTTGTAAGCTACGATTGCTGCCAGCTTGATAATAATCTAAACCGATTTCACCAATCGCGGCAATTGGACCCACTGACAGCGCCATTTCCAAATCATGTAAATCGGTATCTTTGTGCTCATCAACAAACATTGGATGAAGCCCTAACGCGGTATGGCATATAGAATAGGTTGCTGTAATTTGACGGATCCCTCGCCAACCAGCTCTTTTAACTCCGGGAATGAGTATCCCTGAAATCCCTGCTTCCTTGGCTTTTTCAACAAGCTTTTTTCGGTTAGCATCAAATTGAGGGAAATCAAAATGGCAATGGGTATCAAATAAAGTGATTTTACTAGTCATTAATTGCCTATTCTAAACGCGCTTAGCTCGCATTATGTTCACCAAAATATGCAAGCATCATTTCCGATCGATTATAGTAGAGTATTGGTAATAATCATAGGCCCGTACACAAATCTCTGAATATGATTTTTCTAGGTTAATGTTCTCTAGTTTGTTTAAAATCTATATCAGGCCACCTTTCTTGAATCAAGTTTAAATTGACTCTGGTTGGTGCCAGATAGGTTAGATTATCACCACCATCCAAAGATAAGTTATCGTTAGCTTTAGTCTTAAATTCATCAAGCATTTTTTCATCTTGGCATTCAACCCAACGAGCGGTGTTGACGTTAACCGGCTCATAAATACACTCGACTTTATATTCACTCTTAAGACGATGCGCTACCACATCAAACTGCAATATTCCCACTGCGCCGAGAATAAGATCATTTGAATTAAAGGGGCTAAACACTTGTGTCGCGCCCTCTTCCGATAGCTGAATTAATCCTTTTAACAGCGCCTTGTTTTTCAAAGGATCCGCTAAACGTACTCGGCGGAATAACTCTGGTGCAAAATTAGGAATTCCAGTGAATTTAAGTGCTTCTCCCTCGCTAAAGGAATCACCGATCTGTATTGTTCCATGATTGTGTAGGCCAATTATATCGCCGGCAAAAGCTTCATGAATGTTAGAACGATCACCGGCCAAAAATGTCACCGCGTTAGAAATTTGCACATCCCGATTTATACGAACATGCTTCATTTTCATTCCCTTAGTGTACTTACCCGAGCAGATCCGCATAAACGCTATCCGATCGCGATGCATTGGATCCATATTAGCTTGGATCTTAAAAATAAATCCACTGAAGCTCTGTTCGGTTGGCGAGATATCTCTCACATCCGTATTTCGACTAAGTGGAGCTGGCGCCCATTCAACAAAGCCATCTAGCATTTGGGTAACACCAAAGTTGCCCAAAGCCGTACCAAAAAATACCGGACTTAACTCGCCTTTTAAAAATGCTTCTAGTTCGAATTCATTAGATGCACCAATCACCAATTCCAACTCGTCTCTTAATTCTTCCGCAACGCTACCTATCGCTTTATCTAGTTCAGGATTGTTCAAACCTTCAATGCATTTTTCCTCTTGTATGGTATGCCCCTGCCCTGTGGAATAGAGGTAGATTTTATCTTCTAGCAGGTGATATATGCCTTTGAATTGCTTTCCCATGCCAATTGGCCAAGTTATTGGCGCGCAGCGTATGTTTAAAACCTCTTCAACCTCGTCCATTAACTCAATCGGATCTTTAATATCTCGATCCAGTTTATTCATAAAGGTAACTATCGGGGTATCTCTTAATCGACAAACTTCCATCAATTTAATGGTTCGTTGCTCAACCCCTTTACTACTATCAATAACCATCAGAGCAGAGTCGACCGCAGTAAGCGTTCGATAAGTGTCTTCAGAAAAGTCTTCGTGGCCCGGGGTATCAAGCAGATTAACGATGCGATCGTTATAGGGAAACTGCATCACAGAGGTAGTAACTGAAATACCGCGCTCCTTTTCCATTTCCATCCAGTCAGAGGTAGCATGCTTGCCTGACTTACGGCCTTTGACCGTTCCTGCTTCTTGGATTTTACGACCCAATAGGAGCAGTTTTTCGGTAATGGTGGTTTTACCGGCATCGGGGTGGGATATGATAGCAAACGTGCGTCTTCTCTTGATTTCATTAATAAAATTGCTGTCACTCATACCCGAAAAACCTTAGTTTGTACCCAAACTTGTACCCATTGTTAAAAATACCTTTTCGAGCAAATGAAATGCTCGAAAAGCACGTTATTTTACCTGATCAAAAATCTTACGCACCGACAAATTCAAACAACTTGTCAAAATCATGTTTGTCGGCGG
>Ga0256845_1000637_pt1 | contig 31987 bp, 28 predicted proteins | sample RiftiametaG_FD_189101 | JGI IMG/M metagenome (GOLD analysis project Ga0256845, IMG submission 189101) | Tube worm associated microbial communities from hydrothermal vent at the East Pacific Rise, Pacific Ocean - Riftia | ecosystem: Host-associated > Annelida > Integument > Unclassified ...
GGGGCTGCTCGCCTGTTTAGGTTGATAGGATCACATCAGGCGAGCTGAGTGGGATCAGATCAGGCGAGCTGAGGGTGGATCACATGTGCCGAGCTGGCGTGGATCACATAGGCCGGTCTGTGACAGTCATAGCCGTGTTATCTCAACTGTGTCGCGTGCGTGGGAGAGCCCACGCACGCGGTACAGAAGGAGTTCATGTGACTGACAAAAAGAAAATTGCAGGCCTCGCTCTCATCGGCGCAGTCGGATTGACTGGCCAAGCAGACGCGGCCGAGATACCCAGGAGCAACCAGGATTCGGTGGTCGTAGGCGGGACAGCCGAGGCAACGCTCGAGGAGATTATCCTCGCCAGCGGGCTTCACCAACAATATGTAGTTTCCGTCGACGAATTGCTACTTGGCAAAGGCTACAAACGCGATCTCATCAAAAAACCTAGTCATGCCACCATTGAAGAGGTCGTCCTCGCCAGCGGCTTGCATCAGCAAGCGACAGCGATGACCTCCGTTTCACCCGCCATCTTCGAGGAAACCACGACCAAGCACGGTCTCCAACCAGAAAAAATCGATTATAGCATCACCAATCCAACGGCAGCTCAACTCGAGGAGATCCTCCTCGCTTCGGGCCTCCATCAGCAGGCCGCCACGGTCGCCCTCTACGATGTGGAGATCAAGACACTCGAAGAGATCGTACTCGCCAGTGGCCTCCACCAGCAAGCCAAGGTCTTCGTCTACGACGACGTGACCACACCAGCGATCGAGGAGATCATACTGGCTAGCGGGCTCCACCAGCAGTACGCCCAAGGGGCTCCGCGGACGATCGTGCTCGACGATCCAGACACGGAAGGACTCGACTATACGGTAATGTCAAATAAGGACATCTAGTCTAGCATTCCCGAATCAAACCGGGGAGCATTTTGCTCCCCGTATTCACTAGCCCAAAACCACCGGGCCCGCCTGCTCATCGGCACCATGAGTGTCGGAACATGTCACCACCCATACGACAGCCTCATCTCATGTATCACATCTCGCTCATTGGCACGGGTATCGACATCAATGCCCACCTGACTCCGGAAGCAGTGGAAGCAATCCAGAGCTGTCGGAAAATATTCCATCTTACAGCCCACCATGATCGCCTCGTGGAGTTGTGTCCGGGAGAGGTCGTCAACTGGGCAGACCTCTACACTGCCACACACGACACTTCAGTCTACACAACGATGGCCGATATCCTCCTCGAATCCGCGGAGCAAGCTCCAGGAGTCGGCTGGGTCACCTATGGTCATCCTTTGGTGCTTGTCGACACCTCACGCATGGTCGTCGCCAAGGCTCGCGCCCGCGGCCTCGATATCCGCGTCATCTCCGGGATCTCGAGTATCGATGTGCTCTTGCAGCACCTCCTACTCGAAACGGGACTCGCGGGCCTCCAGGTGTTGGAGGTCAACCACATGGTGCTCTATGACCTCTCGCCCAATCCTTTTGTATCTACGCTAGTCATGCAGATCGCGGCCTACGGTGCGGCATCCCGAACAGGAACTCGCACGAACCACCCCGAGCGTTTTGTCGGCCTGCGTGATTTTCTGCTGCGAACGTACCCGCCCCAGCACCCTTTGGTCTTGATCACGGCTCCCTTCCAGTCCGACATGGATCTGATCATGCGACAAATCACCATCGCAGATCTCCCCAGTGCGCACGCACTGATCCACACAGGGATGAGCATGTACATCCCCGCCCGAGGCGGACGCAAGCCGAACCCAGAGTTCCTCCTTCAGCTTGAATCCGAGACTCAGGCCTTCATCGCTGACGGTGTCTCTCATGGCTGAACGGCCGCTTGTACATCTCATCTCCCTCCCCTTTTATTCCGCATTTGCCAGCTGCTACCAAATCGAACTGTTGGCGGGCATATTAACCGACCACGGCTACGACACGCGACCGATCCATGCGAACTACGAGTTTGGCGCCCTCATGGAGCAGCAGCGCGAGCTACTCCTATACAAGAAGCTGACCTCTGTCCGTTACTTTGGCGACTACCTGTACCTCGCCCGTCGCTACCCCAAGCGCGGTGCGGAGATCATGGCAGAGATGCGCCGAGTCGTCCCAGAGTCGTCAAAATACACTCTCTCACAATACAAATCATTTTTTCAGGTAATCAACCACATCCACGCATCCATCCTCGCAAGAATCGAATTCGAATCCCCGGTTGCAGTCGGACTGTCGGCGACACACTATCAGCTTATCCCGAGCTTACTTCTCGCCCACCAAATCAAGCAACGCTCACCCACGACCAAAATCCTGCTTGGAGGATACCTCTCGTCACTCGAAACGGCCCACGATCTCATTCGTATGCACGAGGATATCGATTGGATCATATATGGAGAGGCGGAGCGTGTGCTTCCTGAGCTCTTGGACGACTTGATCGCTGGTGAGATCGAGCCCCGGGGTGTCCGGATTGGGGAGCGAGCGATGCAGTTGAAGACCGTCCCCGACTACTCACGGTTTATCGACACAGGCCCTGCGACCCGCGACCACACACGTTACGTTGCGTTCAATTTCGAACTATCCCGAGGGTGCTATTGGGACAAGTGCAATTTTTGCAACTTCAATGCGACCTACGGCAGCTTTCGGAAGTTCGAAATTGATCCGGTCGTCGAGGAGATGGATCGACTCAACCGGGAGTATGGTGCACTGCGTTTCCAGTTTCTCGACACCAGCTTGCCCCCGCGTTTCGCCGACCACTTGATTCGCAACAATATCGTTCGACCAGACTACGACATATTCTGTGAATTGATGGTCGATTTTGATCATCGCCGACTCAAAGCATTGCGCGATTTTGGTGTTCGGCGAGTCCAGGTCGGGATAGAGAGTTTCTCCAGCTCCCATCTCCAGGCGATGGTCAAGAACTCAGACTTGTTCGACAACATTCGTTTTCTTCGAGATTGCAGTGAATTGGGGGTCGTTCCTGTCTACGGGATCATGGTCAACGTCCCCAACGAGACAGTTTCACACCTCGAGGAAATCCTTCTACGTATGCGCCAGCTCCGACACCTCCCACCCCCCAAATACGTCTCAGATTTCGATGCGAGGCCAGAGAGCCCAGCATTCCGAGACCGAGCGCATTATCACTGCTCCGTGAAATTCACGCCAGGGATATTTGATGAGGTCCTACCGCAGGCCGACCACAACTGCGAGCTGCGGCCGAGTCATGTCGACTTTGGCCTCGGTGGAGGCCGACGCCGATCCCAAATCATCAAATCCATCGGAGACGAAATGACTGCATGGCGAGCGCAGTGGAAGCAAAGCCCGCCCCGCCTGGTTCTCGAGTTCAGCGGGCCCGAGCCACAAATCATCGACGAACGCGGAGGTCCCTGCGCGCCTGCGCCGGTGTCTGGGGCGCTGGTCGAACTGCTCCAACGAACGAGCCAACGCCGATCGAAGATCGCGGCCCTGGACGGTCTCGAGCTCGACGACGACGAGCTGGCCCGAGCATACGACGCTGGTTGGCTGATCGAAGATGCCGACCAGCTGCTGTCACTCGTGACCTCGCCCGAATCGGTTCGCGAGTACCCACTACGACTCACTCAGCTACGTCTTGGAGGTCAAACAGGATGACTCAACCCCCCTGGTCACTGGAGCTCTACGAGACCCAACATCGGATCTGGACGGCCTGGTCCGAGTCTGCGGCCGGAGCAAGCGAAAGCATGGCCTACATCGCTAAACTACTCGAACTCAGGCCCGGCGATCGGGTCCTGGATCTCGGCTGCGGAGTCGGGCGCGAGCTCGTCGCCTTGGCGAAACTCGGACTTCGAGTCGAGGGTCTCGACATCTCACCGTGGCTCGTGGCTCGTGCCCGAACCCGTATCCAGGCCGCTGGGGTCGATGCTCTCGCCAGCACAGCAGATCTCCTCGACCCGCCCGAGAGAATTGGTCGGTTCGATCTTCTTATGACTTGGGACTCCACACTCAACATATTCCCACTCGAATATGCATGTGTGGCGTTGAGGCGATGGCAGTCAAATATCGCACCTGGCGGTCGGATATGCATTCATCAACTCCATGATCAATATTGGAAGGATATCCGTGGGCCATTCATTTTCGAAGGGCCCGACATCGGCCCTGGACGGAGCACCCGAAGCTACCGCTTCGAGAATGGGCGACTGTTCGATCAGGTCCGCTACGAGCCCGAAGAGGGACCAACCGAGGAACTCCCGACGCAGGTGCTCCACCTCTACCCACCCGCTGAACTCGAGCGGGCGCTCATCGAGATCGGTTTTATGGACGTACGTAGTTTTGGGTCAAATGGACATGAGTGGACAACACCTCGTCATGTCGACGAAAAATCATCGATGGTGATCACTGTAGGGAGGATGAGCTGATGCCCTCTCTCGATCTCGACTTCTTTGGCGTGGGAACTCGCATCGTAGTGCCCGACTCGTTCGACGAACGGCACTTCCGCTACTACTTTGGTTATTTTGTCCGAGAAATATCCGAGCCCCCAGCGGTCGAGCTACATTTCACTACACGTCCAGATGGCAGCTTTGTCAAATCGCTGCTGAACAAGGAGACGCTCAAGGTCAGCATGGTCCGAGAAGGAGACGGGCCTTGGCGTATCCACGACATGTTCACCGACCGGTCCACTCAGCCGTCCCCCCTGCCGCCCTTTCAAATGGCGGCCTTCAGTTCACGATTCACGTCGATACACGCCGCATCGGTCGTTCACCCGAGGACTGGCGAGGCCGCGCTCCTCATTGGTCCTTCGTTCTCTGGGAAGTCGGTACTGACCCTCGAGTTGTTGCGTCGTGGATGGGGGTTCTTGTCCGATGACATGAGTATCATACAACGCGACGGCGTGGTCGTCTGGGCCTTCCCGCGTCCAATCGGCATACGCGAAAACACTCGCAAACTGTTGCCGTGGATCGATGAACGCGTCGCCAAATTGGATGGGGTCCGGCGAATCCAGACCCCCAGCGGGGAGACTCTGATGGTTCGTGTAGAGGACCTATTTCCTGGTGTTTGTTGTGACAGTGCACCACTTCGACACCTGATCGAACTCGACCGTAGCGACGACACTACCGAGATCAGTTGGGTCTCCCAGGGACAGGACATCTGCAATGCACGCGTCCACGAGTTGCTGGCGACCGCTCCTCCTCCCACCCAGATCACCAGCCGTCGTGTTACCTACAACCTCGAGCACCACGCAGGGAAGGTCGCTGCCGAGCTCGAAACAATTCTGGAGACACCTTCATCATGACCACCAATACTGTATTACAAACTGGCATCGAGATCCAAGACGTCGCAGGACAGCTCATCGCTCTGCGGGCGCGCCTACCTCGGACTGTCGACCTCGACTTCTTTGGTGTCTCGACTCGAATATGGGTCGCCTCCGATCTCGAAGTCGAGCAATGGGAACACTTCTATAAGTATTTCATCTGCGATGGTACAGAACCGTCGGTCGAGGTCTTCCTGGAAGTAGAGAGCGCGCCGGGCTCGAGCTTCATCGAAAGCATATTTCGAAAGGATTTTACACAAAAGGCGATCTGGGTATTCGAGCGGGGCCGGCTGCAACTCTGGTCACGCTTCGATCGTTGGTCGAGCGTCGCCACGCCACTCCCCCCCTTCATGTTTCCTCCCTTGAGTACTGAGCTGACCATCCTTGGCGCGAGTTCGGTCATCGCCCCCGACTCTCGAAACGCGATTGCGTTTCTGGCGCCCCCCTACCAGGGGAAGAGCACGTTGATGAACGCAATTGTCCAACGTGGCGGACGACCTTTGGCCGACAACATCACCGTTCTCCGCCCACGTACCAATGAAATCCTCCCCTACCTGACCCCTACCGGAATCCGGGCGGAGACCGTCAAAATGCTCCCTCACCTCGAAAAGATCATCGCTGATCTCCCAGAGCACTGGATTACCGTATCTGAGGTCACAGGGACCGTATACCTTCTCCACGTCGATGAGATATACGATTTCAAGCCGCCTGAGCCCGCCCGCCCGGCCCTATTCATATTCCCCCTTGATGACCGAGAAGGAGAGAGCACAGACCACAAACTAACTCAGCTCACACCGGCTGAGATACGCAGGCGCCTCCAGGCACAGCGGGTCGGTTTGACTCGATCACCATTGAGCGCACTCGATGACTTGGCGGACAAGGTCGGGGGATTCGAACTGCGCTACAGCCTGTTGCGGAGCAACTTGGACATGGTCATCGATGACATCCTTGGACTACTGTGATGACGGGCCCACTACCACCGGGGGCGATTGAGCACTTTCGTCGACACGGGTACGTTCATCTACGGCAGGCATTTACCACTGCCCCCGAGAGCCTCGCCGCGCGTTGGGTTTCCGCGGCCTCACTCCGGGTGGGCACCCAACAGCCTATCGGGCCGGTCTCGCTGCCACCGACTCGCCTGATTAGCGTCGCAGATTTCGCGCCAGGGGCCTGGGCATCAATGGGCCAACTCGTCGGTGGCCTTGACCGATTGCAGGCACCCGCATATTGGTCGGACGCATTCTTGGTCCAAGAAGCGCTCGAAGACCCTCATCGCCCCGTCGCTTGGCATGTCGACGGAGACTTCTTTCGTCATTTCCTCGATAGTCCCGAGCAGGCCTTGCTTGTATTTGTATTGTGGACCGATGTCGGCCCACACAGCGGCCCGACGCGCATACTTCCCGAGAGCGTCGCTGCGGTCGCCCGATTTCTCGCGCGGCATCCAGAAGGTGTAGAGCAGATGCAGATTCCGGCAGATGCTATTGCCAAACAGTGTCGACGTCATGTCGACGTGACTGGAGACGCCGGCGACGTCTGGCTGCTGCACCCGTTCATGGTCCACGGCTCGCTGCCCTGTTCAGGTCGCGCCCCGCGGCGAATCATTTCCAATCCAGTGCCACGGCGAAGCGCTCCCTTATGCCTTTCGCAGGCCACCCTCGCCCCGGTCGAGCAGGCGATTCTCGACGCTACCGGTGTCGCCAGCCGAAATTTCTCGCCACAACGCGAACGACGAACCTATATTCCGCAGCGGGTCCAAGCGTGGGCGAAGAGAACACTCGACAGCACAGAACCCGCGGCCCAGATCACAAACCCGAACCCCATCCCAGACAACCCTCCCGACGCCTAGAGCGGCGACACGATGGGCTGCGCCCACCCTGGTCAGAGCTGTTGGCCGCCGCTGGCTTCGATCCGCTGACCGGTGACCCAGCGGCTGTCGTCCGAGGCCAGGAACGCCGCCACGTCGGCGATATCCCCAGCTTGGCCAATCCGGTCGAGGGCCGTCATGGAGCGCATCTTGGCGGCCCCGTCGGTGCTTTTGAGCCAGGGGTTCATATCCGTCTCGATGGCCCCCGGAGCAAGCATGTTGACGGTGATGCCCCGGGGCCCCAGCTCTTGGGCCAGGATCTTGGTGAACCCGAACACCGCACTCTTCGACGCGCTGTAGGCGATATACTCGGTCATCACGAAGCGGGTCAGACCGCTGCCCAGGGTCACCACGCGCCCACCGTCTCGCATCCGCTCGACGGCCGCCTTGATCGTAAAAAACACGCCTTTGACGTTGATGTCGAAGACGTGGTCGAAGGCAGCCTCGTCCACATCGGGCAGCTTCGCCTGGTTGAGGACGCCGGCGTTGGCGACCAGGATGTCCAGGCAGGCGCCGCCACCGAATTTCTCGTCGATCTGGGTAAACAGGGCACGCACCCCGTCGAGAGCGCCCAGCTCGGCCTTCAGCGCCGTGGCCGAGCCACCCGCTGCGGTCACCGCTTGGACCACCTCTTTCGCCGCGGCCTCCTGGCTTCGATAGGTGAACAGCACCTCGGCCCCGTCCCGGGCGAAGCGCTCGACCATGGCGCGACCCAGGCCCCGGCTCCCGCCGGTGATCAACGCTGTTTTTCCTGTGAGAGGTTGTTTTTGTGTGCTCATGGTTGTTCTCCTGGTCTGCTCGCCAGAGCAGGACCAAACGTTTTTGGTTGATGTCGGTCCCGGGGTCCCAAAGCCTCGATATCCGGGAAACGCCCGTCCTGTATACTGTTCTGGGAGGTTCAGAGAACACCTCCCCGCGCACCTACCCTATACGAATTTGTATGACCGATTTGGTTTCAAGCCTCGGTGACGCCTCCTGGGACGACCTCAAGGTCCTCTTGGCGATCGCCCACACCGGCAGCCTCTCGCGTGCAGCGACCGAGCTCGGGCTCACCCAGCCGACCGTCGGCCGACGCATGGATCGGCTCGAGGAGGCCGTCGGGGTCCCCCTGGTCCGCCGGACGAGCCTCGGGTGTGACCTCTCCCCGCGCGGCCGAACCCTGCTCCCCCTGATCCAGCGGATGCGGGAGGCCGCCGACGGTATCTCCCGGCTGGCGAACAGCGCACACAACGACCTCGACGGGGTCGTCCGTATTGCGACCGGCGACCTGCCGGCGCGCTTCCTGGCCCGCCGCTTGCCCGAGCTCCTGGTCGGTGCTCCGCGCCTGCGCCTGGAGGTCATCACCGGAAAGGGCTTCGTGAACCTGGAGCGCGGGGAGGCGGACCTCGCCCTGCGCAACACGGCACCCGCGGGCGACGCCTGGACGGTCCTCTCGTTGGGACGGGTCGAGTACGCAGTGTACGCCGCACCGAACTTCGTGGAGCGCTACCCCGCGGCGCTGGAACCCGCCGAGCGCCAGCGTCTACCGTGGATCGGATTCGACAACGCGACCTCGGTCCACTCGGCCCGCTGGCTCCGATCCTACCTGGGGCGGGATCCCGAGCTCGCCTTCTCCAACTCTCTCGTCGTGCTCGAAGCGGCGGCCTGCGGGGGAGGGCTCGCCGTGTTGCCGCTGTACATCGGCGACGACGAACCACGCCTGCGCCGGCTCAGCCCCCCGGTGGAGGGGCTCGGCTTCGAGGGCCTACTGGTGATCCACCCGAGCGCGCACCGGCTCAAGCGGGTCCGCTGGGTCGCCTCGCGACTGCGGCAGCTCTTCGATCTGACGAAGGTGTAGATCGAGGCGTCAACCGAGGACGAGAGGGGGCGGATCGGGCGTGTGCAGGTCGGGCGAATCGGGGCACTTTGGGGAGTCTCGCCGCAGCCAAAACACGATTCTGGTGCCCTCCCGCCACGAGCCGAAACCATGGTTCACTGCCGTCGATGAGCGCCCTCAAGAAGGTCGGTATCGGCATCGCTATCGTCCTCGCCGCGATCGTGATCGTCGGCCTGTTGCTGCCCGCCGAGTACAGCGCAGAGCGCTCGACGATCATCGACGCACCGATCACCGAGGTGTTCGCGCAGGTCGATGATCTCGAGCGCTACAACACCTGGTCGCCCTGGGCCGAGAGGGACCCGGACATAGAGCTCACCTACAGCGACCAGACCGTGGGCCTGGGCGCCTGGTACAGCTGGAAGGGCGAGGTCAACGGCACGGGCAAGCTGACGATCACCAAGAGTCTGGCCAACGAGCGGATCGAGACCGAGCTCGACTTTGGCGACATGGGCGCGGCCCACGGCTGGTGGACCTTCGAGCAGACCGACGCGGGAGTGAAGGTCACCTGGGGCTTTCGGGGAGACTCGGGCTGGAACCTGTTCGAGCGCTACATGGGGCTGATGATGGATCGCATGGTCGGGCCCGACTTCGAGCGTGGCCTGAGCAACATGAAGGCCCAGCTCGAGGGCACCTGAGTCGGCTTGAATCACCGAGCCCGCCTCGATAGCGTGCACCCAGATGATGGATCAGGTGTTGCGTGCGCGGATGGAGGCCGCCCTCCGAGAGTCAGGGCGATCGTGCGGAGGACTCTCGGCGCTCGCGCTCGCAAAGCGACTGCGCGAGTCCCTGCCGCGAGAGCACAGCGAACTCCAGGTCGAGGCTCTGCGTATCTTGCTCGATCAGGATCAGGATCAGGGACGCGCGGGCCTGCTCAACGACTGCGCGATCCACCTGGCGGCGCTCGGTCATCGAGAGCGTGCCCTCGCGGCGGCGCGCGAGGCCGTCAGCATCGCGCGCGCCCTCTCCGTCCCCAGCCTCGAATCCGAATCCGAATCCGAACACCCGAGTTCGACCCTCGCCCGGACCCTCGACAACCTCGGGTGTCGGCTGGCCGAGTTCGACGGCGAGGGCGAGCGGCGTGAGGCGGTGACCGCAGGCCTGGAAGCCTGCGAGCTGCTGCGTGCGCGGGTCCAGGCGGGCGGCCGCGAGGACCTTCGGCGCGACCTCGCGGGCGCGCTCACCAACCTCGGAAACCGACTGACGGAGGCGGGACAGCGCGGGGAGGCCTTCGAAGTCGCGCGAGAGGCCGTCGATCACTATCGGAAACTCGGCACCCGACGATCCCCCGAGGCGGCCACTGATCCTGATCTCGATCTCGATCTTGCCCTGGCCCTGATGAACCTGGGCGCGAGCTACGGCGACCTGAACCGGGAGCTCGAGGCCCTCGGCCCCACGCGCGAGGCGATCGCCATTTATCGCGCGCGGGCCCGACAGGATCCCCGGGCCCCGGGCGAGGCCCTCGCTCTCGCTCTGCACAACCTCGGGGTCCACCTGGTGAGCGTGGAGCAGTTCGACCAGGCCCTCTCCCCCTGCCTCGAGGCTGTGGACCGATACCGGGCACCGGCCGAGGCCCTCGAGACTTCCAACCGGACCGAGACTCCCGAGACTCCCGAGACTCCCCGTCCGGGGATCAGCCTCGTCCACAGCCTCACCAACCTGGCCGCGTGCCTGCGTGGGCTGGGGCGCGCCGAGGATGCCCTCTCGCCCCTGGCCGAGGCCGCCCGAGTCCGGGCGCAGCTCGCCCACGGCGATCCGAAGCGCTTTCTCCCGGGCCTCGCCCACGCCCACTTCGAACTCGGCAACCGGGCGAGCAAGGTCGGCCGGATCGAACTCGGGATCGCCGAGCTGACCCAGGCCCGCGCGGCCTACCGTCAGCTCAGCGAACTCGACCCTGGGCGCTACCGGGGCAAGCTCGCCGAGACCCTCGGCTGCCTCAGCGTCGATCTGTCGGTCCTCGAGCGCAGCGCGGAGGCCCTGGCCGCGAGCTCGGAGGCGGTCGATCTTCTGCGCTCGATCCCGCCTGCCGACGACAGCACCGATCCCAACGTGAACGTGGGCGCCCCGTGTTCGAAGCTCGCGGCCGCGCTCCTCAACCTCGCCCAGGATCTCGAGCGCACCGGCCAGGCCGAGCGGGCGGCGGCCGCGAACGTGGACGCCATCGATATCCTGCGTGCGCTCGCCGCGTCCGAGCCCGACGATTTCCTTCCCCAGCTGGTCGACGCCCTGGCCGATCTGGCCCTCGATCTCGGCACGCTCGGACATCCCGAGCGAGCCCGCCGCGCCGCGAGCGAGGCTGTGGACCACGCCCGTGTCCTGGTGCTCGATGACCCCGAGTACTACGCCGCAGCGCTCGCCCAGGCCCTCGACGTTCGCGGGGCGCTCGAGGGCCAGCGGGGCGAGCACACCCGGGCCCTGGCTTCGCTGAGCGAAGGGCTGCGGCTGCTGATCACGGGCGAAGCGACCGAACCCGAAGATGGAGATCCGCTCGCGCGAGAGCTGGCGGCCGACCTGAGCGAGGTCTGTGCTCAGGGGGCGCTGCCCCTCCCCCCAGATCTACGGGTGTGGTTCGAGGCTCGCGGGTCGGGCTCGTGAGTGGCCCGCGGTCCGGCCTGCCGAATCGGGGGAGCGCGGGTGCGTCGCAGGTGGTTCCGGGGCACACTTGCAGCCCCATGTCGCCCCCCCACAGTGCGCCGGACCCCGACCCCGAGTTGGCGCTCGCGCTCCAAGTCGGCAGTGAGATCGCCGATACGGAGGCCGAGGGCCCCGGGCGCCGCTACGCGATCTGGGTTCAGGGCTGCCCCATGCGCTGCAAGGGCTGCTGCAACCCCGAGTTTCTCCCCACCCAGGGCGGCGCGGCGACGACCGTGGGGGCGGTCCTGGGGCGGATCCTGGCCGCACACGGCCGCAGCCCACTCGCTGGCCTGAGTTTGCTGGGTGGGGAGCCCTTCGCCCAGGCCGAGGCCCTGGCCGGGTTGGCCGAGCGGGTCCAGGCCGCGGGCCTGAGCGTGATGGTCTACAGCGGCTACACCCTCGAGGCCCTCACCGGGCAGTCTGGGCTCGCCGGGCAGTCTGGGCTCGCCGAGCAGTCTGGGCTCACCGAGCAGTCTGGGTTCACCGAGCAGTCTGGGCTCGCCGGGCAGTCTGGGCTCACCGAGCGGTCTGGGCTCGCAGGGCAATCTGGGCTCGCAGGGCAATCTGGGCTCGCAGGGCAATCTGGGCTCGCCGAGCGGTCTGGGCTCGCCGAGCGGTCCGTGCCCGCTGATCAGCCCGGGGTCCGGCGTCTGCTCGCGGCCACCGACCTGCTCTGCGATGGACAGTACGAGCGCGATGCCCCCGACACGACACGACGCTGGATCGGATCGACCAACCAGCGCCTGCATTTTTTGAGCGATCGTCACAGCCCCCTCGAGCCCGACTTTCACGGCGGCGAGACCATCGAGATCCGGCTCCAAAGTCGCGAGCTGACCATCAACGGCTGGCCCTGGGGCCGGGGCCTGCCCCCCTCACGGGAGACCCCAGCGTCGTGAACACGACCCCAAACTCGACCGCCGACAACCTCGACCGAAGCCGGGCCCCGCGGGTCGCGGCCAGCGAGAGCGAGCTGCTGATCTTGGCCAGGGCCGTGGTCGCGCCCGCCGGCCGCCCCCTGGCTCTGCTTCGCCGACAAAACCCGCAGATCGCCGCGCTCGGACCCACGGCCATGGGCCTGCTCCGACAGACCCTCGCCCGCGGGGTCGCCCGGGCCCTCCTGCGCCAGGGCGGCTGGCAACGCAGGCGATCGCTGGTCGCAGGCATGCCGGCTGTGGGTCGGCTGTGGGAGCGCCACCCCGAGCTCCCGCCGCTGCACTTCTCGGCGGCCAGCTTCGCGCTGTTGACCTGGCTGCACCGCGAGGACCTCACCGCGCCGCGCACCCCCCTGGCCGCCCCCCCGCATCCAACGATGGGCGACGACCTGCTGTACTACCTCGCCATCCCCCACCTGCTCCGTGCGGGCGGCAGCCCCGCCCAACCGGCCTTCGCCGCCTCACCTCTGTGCCAGCTGGCCTACGCCGACGTCCTGGCGGAACCCGGCGAGACCCTGCCGGTGCTCGACTTCGATCCCCTCTGTACAGGTGTCGGCGCGGTCGTCCTCGAGGCCCTCCAGCCCGCCCTGGCCCAGCGCTGGATCGACATGGAGACGAGCAAGCGCGAGGTCGTCAGTCTGCTCTCCATGCGCACCCGAGGTGACGCCCAAGACCAGGTCTCGGCCGGCTTGTTCGCAGCCATAGAACGGTCTGGAGAGCGGTCTGGAGAGCGGTCTGGAGAGCGGTCTGGAGACGATAGCGAGGGGCTCGCCCCACGCCGCGACCTGGCGGGATTCTTGGCTGAGGCGGCCCTCGCCCTGCTCGCCCGCGGGCCCCAGCGGCGCTGTCCCGACCACCGCTGGTGGACCGAGCACCTCGAGCTTGAAGCCCCGCTCTCGGTCCGCCAAGACGGATTTCGAGCCGCGGCCGCGTTCCTCCGCGCAGTCGCCACCCTCGGGCACTGGCTCGAGGAGGCCGGGCTCGTCGCCCACTTCGACGAGGGTTACGCCGCCGCCCAGGCCCTGCTGTCGAGCTGGGCGCCGCTCCGGGCCACTCCCGAGCTCGCGTCCGGCCGGTCCAGCCATTCCGCCCAGTCAGGTGGGCCGCCCGCCTCCATCCCCAGCGTCCTCGGCCGGGCGCGACACCTGGCCCACACCCTCGAGTCGCTACACTCACTCGGCGCCCCGATCTCGGGTTCCCGCTGACGCAGGCTGACTCAGCCTGACTCAGCCCCACAGCACCCATTTTGCCGTCATGAGCCGCAGCTACCGCATCCGAATCTCCGAATCGCTCGAGCGCCACATCGAGGTCGCCGACGGTCTCCGGTCCAAACTCGAGATCCTCGAGGTGCTCCCCCCGGAGCAGACCGCCGAGCTGCTCGCGGCCGAGCTCGACGCCGCCGGCTTCGAGCTGTGTGAAGACGACGGCCAGTGGACCCGGGTCGACAAAGATGGAGTCGAGGTCCGCGTCGATCCCCGCGAGGGCACGGTCGACATTCTGGTCGCGGCCGAAGAGCAGCTCGCGCTCGAGCGTGAGCGTGAAATCTCCGTCTGGGCCGAGAACGACGCGGGCGGCCGCCAGCGCGGAGAGCGAGCCCTGCGGGCCGAGCTCGAGGGCCAAGTCGAGGCCCGCGAGCAGCGGCTCCAGACCAAGGTCACCAAGAAGCTCGAGGGCAAGCTCGGCGACCTGCGCCGGGAGCTCGACCAGATCGGCAACAAGGTCACGGTCGAGGCCCTCAAGCGCAAGGCGGCATCCATGGGTGAGATCCAAGAGATCAGCGAAGACCCGGAGACCGGCTCCCTGACCATCCGCGTCAAGATCTGAGCCGAGCGACTCCGAGCTGCCCGTTCTGTTCTGCCCCCAAAGTTCACTCACTCGCCCATTCTCCCATTCTCCCATTCTCCCATTCTCCCATTCTCCCATTCTCCCATTCTCCCATTCTCCCATTCCCCCTCTCGACCATTCGCCATGAGTCGCATCATCCCCGAAGCCGAGCTCCCCACAGAGCTCTCGCCCATGGCCGCCGTCGAGGCCGCCTACCCCGACGAACTCAGCCGCGCGAGCGAGGCCCTCTCCCGTGGGCTCCCGGCCCTGGTCGAGTGTGACAAGGGCCTCGTCGGCTACTTCTACGCCAGCGTGCGCGCGCGCCTGCGCCGTCGACAGATCCGCTGTAGCTACATCGACGGTCGTGTCCAGGTCCAGCCCGGCCAGCTCCCCCTGGGCCTGGTCCAAACCATGATCGGCCAGCTCCGAGACGCAGTCCGCGGGGGCACCCACGGCGACCAAGACGCGCGCCGGGTGATCGTGCTGCCCCACCTCGACCTGCTCACGACCTCGACCGGGGCCCTGACCTCCGAAGCTCGGGAGGTCGTGGCCCTGCTCTACGAGAACCCCAACATCTTGTGGCTGGGATTTCGCGACCCGAGCTTCCCCCTGCCCAAGGTCATCGCCAACCTCTTCCAGCACAAGATCTCCATCATCGGCACGCCCCGCCATCGCCTGGCCCACCTGGTCACCCAGCGGGAGTCTCGAAAGCTCGGCCCAGCCGGCCCCGAGGGCCCGGGCCTCGACGTCTACAAGCTCTACAAGCGGGTCTCGGGCGTGCATGCCCTGCGCCTGCGTCAGCTCTTGGCCTCGCTCGAGGGGGAGGACTACCCCAGCGACCCGAACGCCGTGTGGGCCCAGATCCGCGAGGCCACGCTCGAGGGAGACATGACCCTGCCCGAGCTCTCCCTGACCGACGACATCGGTGGCTACGCCGAGGTCAAACGCAAGATAAGCGACGACATCCTCGACATCATCCGGCGCAAGGAGGCCCTGGACGACCCGGAGGCCATCGCCCGAGTCGAGGGCCTGATCCCTCGCGGGATGATCTTCTGGGGCCCGCCCGGCACCGGCAAGACCCTGTTTGCCAAGGCCATCGCCACGGCCCTGGGCGCCGCCGTACAGATCGTCAGCGGCCCCGAGCTCAAGAGTCGCTGGGTCGGCGAGAGCGAGGAGAATCTGCGTCGGATCTTCATCCAGGCCCGACAGAGCGCGCCCTCGCTGATCGTCTTCGACGAGCTCGACTCGTTCGCGGCCCAGCGCGGCACCTACACCGGGTCGGGAGTCGAGCACTCCATGGTCAACCAGCTGCTCACGGAGATGGACGGCTTCCGCAGCAATGAGATGGTGTTCGTGGTCGGGACCACCAACTTCGTCGAATCCCTGGACACGGCCCTGCTCCGCCCTGGGCGCTTCGAGTTCAAGCTTCACATTCCCTACCCTGGGAGCGAGGACCGGGAGGCCATCTTGGGTATCTACGACCAGCGCCTGGACCTGAACATGAACGAGGCCGCCCTCACCCACGCCGTGCGCCAGACCGCCCACCCCATCGAGGGCAGCGACACCTTCACGGGCCGATGGAGCGGCGACCACCTCCAGGCCCTGTGCCGGGCCATCGCCCGCCAGCGACTCCGGGACCAGCGCGACGATCCGACCACGATCGCCGATGTCGAGGCCGCGCTCACGGCCAACTTGGACCTGCCCAATCTGACCCCCGCCGAGGAGCACGTGGTAGCGACCCACGAGTGCGGTCACGCGATCGTCGCCCTGCACACGGAGCACGCCCCCCCCATCGACCGAATCTCGATCCGCGGCGATCTGACCGGCGCCCTGGGCTTCGTCCGCTACGCCGACCCGGCCCACAAGTACGTCACCACCCACGCCCAGCTCATCGACATGATCGCGATCTTGTTCGGCGGTCGCGAGGCAGAGGACGCGCTCTTGGACCAGCTGACCATCGGCTCCTCCCACGACCTCGAGCGGGCCACCGAGCTCGCCAAGGCCCTGATCGAGAACTTCGGCATGCGCCTGGTGACTCCCGACTCCGGGGGATCAGGCGGGTCGGGCGGATCGGGCGACTCCCTGGAGATCCGAGACTTCAGCGCCAACGCCGAGCTCTCGGACCACACCCGAGAGCAGCTCGACGCCAACATCCGCGCCCTGCTCGAGCGTGAGCGAGCCCGGGCCCGAGCGATCATCCGCGACCACCGCGACGAGCTCCTGGCCCTGCGCGACCTCCTGCTCGAACAAAAGGTCATCGACGCAAAATCCATGCGCTCCCTGGTTCCGGGCGCCCGCCCCGAGACCACCGAGACGCCCGAGCCCAGGGACTGAAGGGCGACGCCGCCTTCACCTCCCCCCATTCGCCCTTCCTCGATCCTGCTTCCCCCGCAACCCAGACCGTCATGCCCGAGCTCAACATTCGCCTGATCATCGACCCCAACACAGGCAAGAAGAACCTCATGATCGACTACGAGGCCGACGCGGACGCCCTCCCCCACGAACACGAGGAAGAGCACCGGGCGTTGGTCGACGCGCTCATCGAGGGCGGGGTGCTCGGTGCCGAGGAGGTCGGCAAGATCATCGTCGGGCGAGCACAGCGCGAGCAGGTCGACGCCGATCAGGCCGAGACCGGGGCCGAGGCTGAGACCGAGGGCATACGCGAGTCCGTCGACCAGGGATCCTGAACCCCGACACGCTCGCTCCCGACACCCTTGGTACCTGCGTGATCTGCTTCACCTCGGCCTCGGACTCTCGCCGCGTCCATCACCTGGCCTCGGAGCACCTCCCTCGTCGAGGACGACGCGCTGAGACTGCACGGGGCTGGGGCTACCGCCCACTTCGACGCCGCCCAGGTGGGCAGACAACGGGCTCCGCGCCCACCGCAGCACCCTGGTCAACTCCCGCCAGGCGGGGTACTCGCTGAGCGTGGCCGATCCGGCGGGACGCAGAGCCAGCGAACCCGAGCCTCCCGGCCCGGTCGCGGTGTACGTCGCGGCCCTCGTCGGCCGGCTGACGGCGACCCGTCGACGGTCCGCCTGGACCGTGATCCTCGCCCTGATCGTCGGTCTTTGCGCCGCCCTCTACGGGAGCACCGTACGGGTCAACACCGATCTGCGCGCCCTGTTGCCGGCGACCGCCCCCAGCGTCGTCGCCCTCGACCTGCTCGAGTCGCGCACCGGCAGCTCCGAGCGTTTCATCGTCGCCATCGAGGCGCCCACGGCCGAGGACGCAGAGGCCATGGTCCAGGGGCTCGCGGCCGAGATCGAGGGCTGGCCGGAGACCGAGGAGCTCTCCGTGCTCCAGGACTACACCTCGCTGCGCAACCACGCGCTCTACTTCCTGGAGATCGAGCAGCTCGAGGAGCTGCGCGACGAGCTCGAGGCCGAGCGCAAGCAGGCCGTCGCCCGGGCCATGGGTCCGGGCCTGGGCGGGGGCGACGTCGACGTCGAGGTCGTGAGCGTCGGCTCCAACTGGGACGACCCGGGCTTCGACGAGCTCGACTGGGGCCCGCCGCCAGGGGAGGAGGGCGGCCCAGACGGCGGCCCAGACCCGGGGCCGATCCCCGAGAACAAGGCCGGGGCCGCCGACGTCGAGCCCTTCGATCTCAATCGTTTCCTGGACGACCAGCGCCAGTCGCTGATCGACTCGAGCGGACTCGAGGCCGCCGAGGTCGCCCTGATCTGGCCGCACGAGAACGAGGCCGGCGAGATCGAGTGGGAGGAGACGGTCGGCAAGACCTACACCAACGACGACGGCACGGTCCGCACCATCCGGGCGAGCTTGTCGAGGCCGGCCACCGACGTCCAGTTCGCCCAAGACGTAGTCTCGCGTATCGATCGCCGGACCGCGGCCCTGATCGCCGAGGGTGTCGACGCCGAGACCCGGGCCGAGGTCGTCGCCGCCTACAACGTCTCGGGCGACGTCGACACGATCCTGAACGATGCCTCCCGGGCGACTTGGATCTCCGCGAGCATGGTGCTGACCGTGCTCTTGGTCGGCTTCCGCCGGATCCGCGCCATCTTGCTGATCGCCCTGCCCATGGGTGTCGCCATGGCCCTGACCCTGGCGATAGCGACCGCGAGCTTCGGGGAACTCAACGCCCTGACCGTGTTCTTGTTCGCGGTCTTGTTCGGCATGGGTGTGGACTTCTCCGTGCACCTCTACGCCCTGCGTGAGCGCCAGGGCCCTGACGCCGACTGGGCTGAGGTCGTGCGCGCCCACTTTCGCCCCCTGGCCTCGACCATGCTGACCACCGCCGGCAGCCTGGCCGTGCTCGGGCTCGCCGAGTTCAAGGCGTTCCGCGAATTCGGGATCATCTCGGCGATCGGGGTCGCTATCTGCTTCGTGGCCGCCCTCTTGCTGGTCCCGACCCTCGACACGTTGCTCGGGCCACTGCGCAAGGCGCCCGCCGGAGACGTCCGCCGTCAGGCCCGAGCCCAAGCCCGAGAACGAAGCGGCGCACACCCGAGCGTCGCCCAGTCGAGCGACCCCGGTGCCCCCACCACCGGTGCCCCCACCACCGGTGCCCCCACCCCCAGTCCCTGGATCCGCCGCTTCACCGCGCTGCGGGTCCTGCTATTGGCCGCCATCGCCGTCACCGCCGTGTTCGGCGTGCCGAAGGTCCGCATGGAGAAGGACACCCGGGCGCTCAAGTCCGAGACCGGCAAGGCCAAGCGCAACATCGCCTACGGCTCCACGGGCGGGCGCTGCTCCAAGACCCTGGCCTTTGTCGCCGACAGCCCGGCCGACCTGAACCTGGTCGTCGATCGCATGCTCGACGAGCGCCACCGCCTGCTCCCGGGGGCCGTCTACACCGGCGAGAGCCGCGAGCCCTGGGTCCGCGACGTCTACAGCGTCCGCACGCTCATGCCCGAGGCCCAGGCCCGCAAGGCCGGGGTCATCCGGGAGATCGGCGAGCGCACCAACGGCTTCCTGGCCGAGCTCCCGGACCTCGACGACGAGGCCCAGACCCACACCTCCCACCTCGAGGCCCTCGAGCGCCTCGCCCTCGCCGACCCCCTGCGCACCAGCGAGCTGCCCAGCTGGGCCGTGGAGCCGTTCCGCGAGCGAGATGGCCGGGCCGACCGCATCGCCCACGCCTGCCTCAACATCGCCGGCTACCACATCGACGAGCTGATCGCCGTCCGCAGGCGCGCCGACGAGCTGGTCGAGGGCACCAGCGTCCGGCCGGCCGACAGCCGGCTGGTGTTCGCCGATCTCATGGAGCTGGTCGAGACCGACGCCAGGCGCCTCCCGGCGATCGCCCTGGGTGTCATCTTGCTGTTCATCGCCTTCGATCTGCGCCGGGTCGGCGCGGCCGCGGCCTGCTTTGCGACCCTCGGTCTGGGCCTGGCCGCGGTCCTCGCAACCATGGGCCTGTGGCCCCTGCGCCTGAACTTCTTCAACCTCGTGGTCATGCCCGCGGTCGTCGGGCTGGGTATCGACGCGAGCATTCACCTGTGGCACGCGCGTACACACGACAGCTTGGCCGCCACCGGAAAAGCCTCGCTGATCGCGGCCATGACCACCGTGGCGGGGTTCTCGGGGCTGCTCGCGGCGCACCACGCCGGTCTGCGCAGCATCGGCGAGCTCGGGGTCGTCGCTATCAGCGTGTGTGTGGGCGTGGCGTTCTTGGCTCTGTACCCGCTGCGGCCCCGCAGGCGCTCGTGAGCCCCTCGGCCCTCGCGCATACAGATACAGATACAGATACAGATACAGATACAGATACAGGTACAGGTCTGGGTTCAGGCCTCGTCCCCAACCGAATCATCTTCGTGTGGTTCGGCGACCGGCTGCCGTTTTGGGCCCTCGTCGCCCTGCGCTCGGCCGCGCGCCTGTGCCGACCCGAGCAGATCCTACTCGTCCACCGCGGTCTGTCCCCGAACCGCCCGGGCGTCGCCGAGGCCCTGGCCGAACCCCGCGTCGAGCTGGTCGAGTTCGACCCGAGCTGGCTCCGCGCCCTCCCCCACGGCCCCGCCATGCTCGCTACCTTCGAGCAGCTCCGGGCCCCCGCGGCCATGGCCAACCTGGCTCGTCTGGCGCTGCTGTGGACCTTCGGCGGGGTCTACCTGGACACGGACACAATCACCGTCCGCGATCTGACACCCCTGCGCCGAGCGGCGAGGGACATGGGTCGCTCGCCCTCCGATCCGCTCTCCTCCGACCCGTCCTTCAGTCATGGCGCCCCCTACGGTTTCTGTGGACTCGAGACCCTGTGTCTCCCAGCGCAGCACGTCGACGGTCCCCGACTCGGCCGGCTCGCTATCGGGCCCGCGCTCGCGGCCCGGGCCCTGTGTGCACGACTGCCCCAGGGTGAGCGTCTGTTTCGCCACCTCGAGCCCTCCTACCCCCGGGCCGTCAACAACGCGGTACTCGCTACCACCGCGGGGCATCCACTGCTCGCCCGTGCGTTCGAGACAATCGCAGCGATGCACAAAAGCGAGCGCCTCCAGCGATACAAGCTGGGCACGCACCTGCTCCAAGACATCACCCGCAACCAGAGCAGCTCGACATTCGAGATCTTGGCGCCGACCTGTTTCTATCCTTTGGGTCCGGTCATCGCGCGTCACTGGTTCAGCGCGGGATCCGCGAACCGGCTGGGCGGAATCATGACACCGGAGACCTCCGTCGTGCACTGGTATGCCTCACAGCGAATTCATTTCGCGTGCGACTATGGACGTGCCAGCGCGCGCTTCGACCGTAGTTGGGTCGTCCGAGAACGACACCAAATTGCCCTTGCCAGGCTCGCAGCGAACTATTTGAGCTGAGGGGCCCGGCGGGTCCAGGCCCGAGGGGGGAGCTTGCGCCCCTGCGACCACCACCCCGTTCGACAATGGTACAAAGCTAATCTAGTGAGGCGAATCGCCCCACCGCATCTATTGATACACTCCAAAGATAGATAGACACATTTTCTCGGCAAATCGGACTTTGGGACAGGGTCATCGTTCACCAAGTTGCTAGGCTTCCCAGCGGAGGGCTCAGTTTGCGGGCCTCGGTGCTACATGTCGTTAGAATCGCAGAACATGGTCCGCTACACCGACGGCGAGAACGCGTTCATCATCGACCTCGATCGGGCGCCCCTGCTGGTCACCAGCTGGTGTGCGGAGCCCACGGTCGAACTGGTCCTTAAGTACACCCAATGGAGCGAGCGTTTCGTCGCCGAATGTCGTCAAAATAGCGCGAAGTTCGCCATTGTGGCCGACCTCAGCGACTGCGTTCGGCCTGGCGGAGATGCCCGTGCCCTGCTGGCCAAGGTCCACGTCGACCATGACGACGTGTTCGTCGTCCGGGTCGCCGTCGCCAACTCGGCCACGGTTCGGGGCGCACTCACAGCCATCTCGTGGCTCACGGGCAAGCGCATCCCCGTGCTCGCCACCCGTGCCGAAGGAATTCGAGCAGCGGAAGAGCTGCTCGCAGAGGCCGGCATCTCCTTCGTCGCGGCCACCGACCTCGGCGAGCCCGCGCCCAAGCGCCGGTTTCGGTTCTTCGATTGAGCGAGCTTTGAAGATCATAGGAAGATCATAGGAAGGTCATAGGAAGGTCACAGGAGGTCGAGCACGCGGGGAGCGAACAGGGGAAAGAGCACCATGAACAACAAGGTGCTGCCCACGATCCCCCTGGCCATGGCCTCTCGCCCGATCCCGTAGGCCTCGGCGAGCGCGAAGGTGGTGATCGCCGTGGGTGTGGCGGCCTGAATGAACACCACTTTGGCCGCATCTGCCTCGAGCCCCAGCCCGGCGATCGGACGCAGGGCCCACAGACACAGCAGCGCCAAGCTCGGCAACAACAGGAGCTTCGCGGCGATCAGACCCGCGTCGCTCCACCCCAGGTGCAGCAACTCGCGGCGGTGCACGTAGAGATACAGACCGATCATGAACAGGGCCACGGGGCTCGCCGCTGCCCCGAACCACTTCGCGGGTGCGAGGACCGGTTCGACCCACCCGGCCGGCACGACTGCGCGCGCGACCAGGGCCGACACCGGAGCCCAGACCAAGGGTTGACGAAGCAGGCGCGAGAGCGGGGCCCGGGGCTGCTCCCCGTCCGGATCCGTCTCAGCCCCAACCCCGCCCCAGCGCAGCAGCGTCCAGGTCCCCAGTGGGATCGTCACGACGATGTGCAAAGCGGCGACCACCGACGCGAGCCCAAGCATCTCCGGACCGACCAGGGTGGTCGACAGGGGGATCCCCAAATAGGCGATGTTCCCCAGGCACCCCCCGAGGCCCATGGCGGCCCGGGCCTCGGGCCGCATCCGCCGCGTGCTCAGGCCCAAGATCAGCAGCGCCGCCAGGGTCGGCAGCACAGTCGCCAACACCAGGCCCCAAGCGTCGCTCACATCCAGCTGCGCCTCGTAGACGCTCGCAAAGATCAGGGCCGGAAAGGCCAGGTACAAGCAGAAGCGGTTGAGGGTAGAAATTGCCTGTTCAGGCGCGGGAAACAGGGCGCAGAGACCAAAGACGACCCCCAGCGCGAGCGCGAGGATCAGGGGCGAGGCGGCGGCGAGCACCTGCGCGCACTGTAACCCCAAAACCGAGCGCGCATCACCTACACTCACCCCACATGTTGAGCGCCGACGAGGTCGCCAAGGTCGTGTCCGAGGTCAGTGGGCGAATCCTGGACCGCGCCAAGGCCCAAGCCGGCGCCATGGGAGCCCCCACCGGAACCCCCACTGGAACCCCGGGCGAGCCCGCGCCACGGGCCCTGCGCGAGCGCATCAACGAGAGCCTGTGGTGGGAGAAGGAGCGCCTGTCCAAGGCCGACGGCGACGATGACGAGGTCGTGGCCGACAGGCGCTTCTACGCCGAGATCCGCCGCGCCCTGCCCCGGGCCTCGGAGGCCGAACAGGCCCGCCTCCTCGCGCGCATCATCCGGCGCTACACCGACGAGATCGCCGGCAACTTCAACCCCAGCGCCTACAACCTCGCCGTGCGTGTAGGGCCCCCCCTCCTCAGCGCCCTGCTCACCGGGCTGTCGCCACGCCGGCTGCTGGGCGGCGAGGGCATCCCCCGCCTCGACAAACACGTGCTCGTCGAGGGCGACGTCGCCAGCCTCAGCCGGCTCCGAGAGCGCGGCACCTTGGTGGTCACCCCCACCCACAGCTCCAACCTCGACTCGGTCGCGCTCGGCTTCGCCATTCACGAGCTCGGCCTCCCGCCCCTGACCTACGGCGCCGCTCTGAGCCTGTTCCGCAACCCCATCGTGGGCAAGTTCATGCACAACCTCGGCGCCTATACGGTCGACAGGCGCAAGCGCGACCCGCTCTACAAACAGATCCTCAAGGAGTACGCGAGCGTCTCCCTGGAGTTCGGCCAGGACAACCTGTTCTTCCCCAGCGGCACCCGCAGCCGCTCGGGTGCCCTCGAGCGCAAGCTCAAGAAGGGCCTGCTCGGTGGCACCTTGGCCGCCTACCGAAACAACCTCGCCCAGGGCCGGGCCGACCCAGGTGTGTTCATCGTGCCCTGCACCATCAGCTACCCCCTGGTCCTCGAGGCCTCGACCCTGGTCGAAGACTGGCTCGCCGAGGCCGGCAAGTCCCGCTTTATCATCGTCGACGACGAGTTCTCGCGTTGGGAGCGATGGCTCGACTTCCTGCGCGGCATGTTGGCCCTCGACCTCAAGATTCACATTCGTTTCGGGCGGGCCATGGACGTGTTCGGCAACCTCGTCGACGACGACGGTGTGTCCCGAGATCGAAGGGGCCGGGCCATCGACCCGGCCGGCTACCTGAGCGTCGACGGGAAAATCAGCGAAGATCCCATCCGCGACGCCGAGTACACCTGCAACCTCGAGCGCCAGATCATCGCCAGCTTCGCGGCCGAGAACGTCATCCACCCGACCCACGTGCTGGCCTTCGCCTGCTTCGAGATCCTGCGCCGCCGAGACCCGGGCAGCCGCGACCTGTACCGTTTTCTGGGCTCGATCGGCCCCGAGCACAGCCTGCCCCTGCCCGAGGTCGAGGACGAGATCGAGGCCTGCCTGGCGACCTTGATCGAGTGGGCCCAGAACGACCGGATCCGGCTGACCGAGGTCGTCGCCAGTGGAGACGTCGCCGAGCTCACACGCACCGCCCTGCGCAGCTTCGGCTCCTACCACACCCGCCCCGTGGTCCAGCGACGGGGGGTTCGGCTGCACTTCGCCGACCCCAACTTGCTGTTCTACTACCGCAACCGCCTCGACGGCTACGGCCTGCGCGAGGCCCCGGACCTGGTCAGCGGAGTCAACCAAGGAGGCCTGCATGCCTGAGACCCAGCCCCACAAAGCCGACGAAGCCCGACCCTCGACATCCGACACCGAGCTCCGCGTCACCGTGCCCCGCGTCACCGTGCCCCGCGTCACCGTGCTCGGGGCCGGCAACTGGGGCACGACCATCGCCCATCTGATCGGAAAGAACGGATTCCCGGTCCACCTCTGGGCCCGCGACCAGGGGGTGTGCGACGAGATCAACCGCGCCCGGAACAACTCGCGCTACCTCGAGGGGCTCGAGCTCTCGGACAACATCCAAGCGACCACCTCGCTCGAGGCCGCCGTCGAGGGTGCCGAGTTCATCTTCATCGTCATCCCCTCACAGGGATTTCGCCAGGTCTGCGCGGCCCTTGGACCCCTGGTCCGACCCGCCCAGCTCGCCGTCCACGCCACCAAGGGCCTCGAGCTCACCTCTCACGCCCGCATGTCGGAGATCATGCTCGAGGAGACCTGCCTGCGTCAGATCGGTGTGCTCTCAGGCCCGAACATCGCCCGTGAGATGTGCCAGGGCAAACCTGCGGGCACGGTCGTGGCATCCCGCTTTCCCCGGGTCATCGAGGTCGCGCGCAGCTACCTCCACAGCCGCCAGCTCCGGGTCTACGGCAACCGAGACGTGCTCGGGGTCGAACTCGGTGGGACCTTCAAGAACATCGTAGCGATCGCGGCGGGCATGGCCACCCAGATGGAGTTGGGCGAGAACGCCAAGAGCCTGCTCATCACCCGCGGCCTGTCCGAGATCGCTCGACTGGGCGTGGCCATGGGCGCCGACCCCATGACCTTCTCGGGGCTCGCGGGTCTCGGCGACTTGATGGTGACCTGCGCCAGCCCCCTGAGCCGCAACCACCGGGTCGGCGCCGCCCTGGCCCGGGGCGCGAGCTTGCAAGAGGCTATCGACGCTCTGGGCATGGTCGCCGAGGGAGTCAAAGCGGCCAAGATCGCCCGGAAACTCACCGCCCACTACGACCTGCGCTCGCCCCTGATGGACGCGGTCTACCGGGTCCTGCACGAGGACCTCGCTCCCCGGGAGGGCCTGCGCGAGCTCATGGTCAGCGCCGGCCAAGACGACATCGACCCGACCCTGGTCCGGACCGCCTAACCCCCGCGCCGAGCGATCGCCATGCACCACGACGACCACGACAACCACGACGATCCCGACGCCGAGTACGAGGTCGTCCGCTCCCCCTTTCCCATGGTCCGCAAGCTCCAGCGCACGCTGGAGCCCGACTACGAGGGTCCCGCCTACATCTGGGACATCGACAAGACCTGGCTCGACACCCGCTTCTCGCAGCTCAAGGGCATGCTCAAGATCCCCTTCGAGTTCGCCGTCGACAAGCGGGCCCTGCCCGGCGCTACCGCCCTGCTGCACGCCCTGCGCGGCGGTCCGAAGGAGCGGGAGCATCGGCCGCTCTACTTCATCACCGCCAGCCCGCCCTTCATCCGCCGGGCCATCGAGCGCAAGATGCTCATCGACGGCATCGAGTTCGACGGCATCTCCTACAAAGACCAACTCGAGGTCTTTCGTCGCCGCCACTTCGACAGCCTCCGCGAACACACCCCCTTCAAACTCAGCGCGCTCTTGCTGCTCGCCGAGGCCTTCCCCGCGGGCACCGATATCTACCTCTTCGGTGACGACGCCGAGCGCGACGCCCTGATCTACTGCCTGTTCGCCGACATCTCCGCGGGCCGCCTGCGCGGCGAGGCCCTGACCCGAACCCTGGTCGACATGGGGACACGCAGCAGCTACGCCAAAGGAGTGGGTGAACTGGCCGCGAAGCTCCCCGCCCGCGAGCGGGTCGCCGGCATCTTCATCAACCTCGTCAACCACCCCGACGGTGCGCCAGTGTCCGCCTACGACCGGCGCGTCGTCGGCCACCCGAGCGCGGGCGCCCTGGCCCGCTACCTCTGGCAACAGGACCTGATCAGCGAGCGTGGGCGCGATCGAGTCGAGGGTCTGGGCGAGGTCATCCATGGACGCGAGCCGGTCGATCCCGACGGCTGGTGGACGCCGAGCGAGCACCGAAAGACCTGAACCAGGCGCGATCCCATGATGGGGAGGAAGGCTCGAGCCTCCACGCTGTTGTCGGGACCTCCAGACCTGCGCTACACAGCTCCAGTGACTCTCCTGCGCCTCCTCCTCTCGGCTCTCGGGTGCTCCTGTGCCCTGTCTCTCTCGGCCTGCGGCACCGAGGTCTGCCCCGCACAGCCCACTCCGGCGGCATTCGAGAGCGTCGTGGATGACCTCCCCAGCGAGCTCAGCTTTTGCGCCCCGGAGACCCTGCCTCGCCACGACTTTCCCGAGCCTGGGGACCCTTGGCTCAGCGACGTCATCTTTCCCAACCAGGCCCACGTCAATTTCGATCTCCCGACCCCCCTCGACGCGTGGGTCAAAGTCACCGATGAGCTCGAGTCCAAGGGCTGGGAGGTCACCGAGCAACAAATCGACCAAGATTTTTCGGTCACCTTCCTCAAGGACGGCCTGATCATCGACTTCGTCATCATCAACGAGAACCAGGCCGAGAGCCTGGTCAAGAGCCACACGGTCCACAGCTTCGTCGTCCTCAGGCAGGCACCCTGCGTCGATTTGGGCGACAAATCGGGGTGCGCCGACAACCACGCCGTGCGCTGCTTCGGTTCCTACCCCGCCGCCGACATCGATTGCGGCGCCGAGAACAAGACCTGCGCCCTCACAGACGACGCCAGTCTCGCCCTGTGTGTCTCCGACCTCTGCGCCCTCACCAAGGCGAGCAGCGGCAAGTGGGACCCGGATGCCTGTCCCGCGGCCCTCCTCGACGCAGATTGAGCCCGCCGACACGCGAAGGCGGAGGCCGGGCATACCCGACCTCCGCCTCCTGATTTTTTCAGCTGCCGCCGCGCCGCGGCATGGCGTCGCCGGTCAGCTTGCGGTGACCTTTGATCATACGATGGACATCGGGCGGACAGTCGCTGCTCCGGCCGGCGCTGCACACCGTCCAGTCTCGACTCCAGGTCCCGTCGACCTCGCGCAGGGTGACGACCTGACCGACACGGGCGAATCGAGCCGGTAGCCAAGTGGTGGTCTGAACCAAGGTCGTGGCCGTGCGGCACTCGAGCTGGCAGGGGGCATAGCGGGTAGTTTTGCGTTTCATTGTATGTACATTCCGGTTTGGGGCCATCAAAAATCGACGCCACAAAACTTGGTGCCACAATGGCACCTCCTTCGGTGGCCACGTCTCACATCGTGGATGTCTCGACCTCGTCCGAAGCTGGGGACGAGAGCCCACACCAGCCCCTACGAACAGCATGCAAGAGCGAGGCTAGGGCCCTAAAACTGGCCTGGGATCCAGTCAGCGAGGTCGGGTGGTTGTTCTGGCGCGGAGCAGCGCCGGCACCGAGCGGTCGAGATCACGATCGTCACCTCAAAGGGGGACAACGTCTCGACTGCTCAGCGCTTCAATAAACCATGGCGACAACCTGAACAAAGGGCCTAGCAAGCTTCTCCCACTCCCGCAAGCCGGACCGAAGGTTTTCTCGTTTCACAACCCGCTTGCGCCCTCCCGCACCGCGTTCGATGGTCTCCACATGCACGACGAGCTCCCGCCCCGACCCGGCGCCTGGACCCGCGAGGCCCTCCTCCGCGCACAGATCCACGAGCGCGACGGGCTCTTCGACCCGGACACGGGCGAGGTCTCCAGAGCGCCCACCCACAGGCTGGTCGAGGATCTGGTCTCCCCCTTTTCGGGCAAGCTCCGCGCCTACCTCGATTTCAGGGCCATCCCCTACCGCCGGGTCCGGATCGACTTCGGCCTCTACACACAGGGTATGAATCGCATCGTCGGCTTCCCCATCATGCCCGTGATCCTGCGTGACGACGGCCGCGTCATGCAGGACACGACGCCCATCATCCAGCACTTGGAGTCCGAGTACGGCGATCCCCACCCACTCACGGTGCCCCCGGATCCACGCCTCGCCTTCCTCATGTGGACACTCGAGGACTTCGCCGACGAGTACCTCCCCCGGCTGATCATGCACACCCGCTGGGGCACCCCGGAGGCCCGCGAGACCCTGAGTCTGCGTATCGCTCGACGCCTGAGCTGGTCCACCCCCGAGGCCGACAGCGCTCAGCTCGCAACGATGATCATGACCCGGCAGCGCGGTTTCGACTACCACCAGGCGATCACCGACAGCGCGCGCCCCGAACTCGACAAACAAATTGTCGAGCTCTTGACCTTGCTCGAGGCCCGGCTCGCCGAGCATCGTTTTCTATTCGGCGACCGCCCGAGCGCGGCCGACTTCGCCCTCTTCGGCCCACTCTGGGCACACCTGTGGTCGGACCCGGCCTCGGCCCCGACCATGGAGGCGCACGGCCGCCGAAGCTGCGACTGGCTCGACACCATGCACGAGTTCGGCGACACCCGGGGCCAGGTTGGAACCCAAGACCGGCTCGGGCCATGGCTCGAATTCGACGCCCTGCCCGAGAGCCTGCTCGCGCTGCTGCGCTTCGCCGCCCAGACCCACCTCCCCAACGCCCTCGCCACCGCCCGCGCGAGCCTGGCCCGGGACAAACGCTACAGCGTGGAGATCCGAGGGCACAGCTGCGAGTTCTCGACCTATCACTACCGAGCCTGGAGCTTCGAGCAGCTCCAGCGCCGCTACGCAGACCTGAGCGAGGCCGACCGTGCCGCGCTCGATCCCGCGCTTCGGGACACTGGCTACATGCCGGACATGATGGCCCAAGGAGTACGCCACAACGGCCTCTACGACGGGCTCACCCCGCCTTTTGTGGTCGACGGGGTCGGCGATGCCCGGATCGCACGACGGCGGGCGAAACAGGGGGGAGACACACGCTGAGCCCGGCTCGGCACCTCCGTGCCGACATGATTCAGAGACGGGTGTCAGCTTTCACCACCGACACACTTGGGAGACGAGTGTCATCTTTCTAAAGATGTGAGTTCTCCTCCGCCATGAGAGCAATATCGTTCTGAATCCATATTGTTCTAGGAGCGTCCGCGTCCGCACCATGCCCCCGATGGCCACCCGTCAATCCAAACTGCTGCTCTCGACCCTCTGTGTGACGCTGCTCTGCGCTGCCCCTGGATGCTCCACGTTGAGCTCCATGTTCGGCGGAGGATCTTCAGACGCCAAAGAGAGCGAGAGCGAGAGCGAGAGCAAGAGCACCGGCACACCGAACGAGGCCCAGATCGCCGACATCGACCAGGCCATCCAGCAGCACCTGGACTGGCTGGCCGAGCGTCCGCTCGAGCCCTGGTCGAACGCCAGCGCGTCCGTGCTCGACCTGACCCAAGACATCAACATCGTCAGCCATCGCTACGCCGACGAGGGCGCCAAGCAGGCCTTCCGCCAGGAGCGCTTCGGCAAGCTTCACAACGGCTACACCGACTACTTCACCCGCGTCCACGCCGAGGCCATGGCCGCCGGTGACCCCGAGCTCGCCCAAGCCCTGACCGGCACCCAGCTCCTCCTCCAGGAGGACTTCACCTGGTACGTGGAACGCGAGGATCTCCAGCCCCGCTTCGAGGAAGAGGCCGCCGCCGTCGCCGAGTATCGTCAGGGCGTATTCACCGAGCGCGGGAGCTACACCAAGCTCAACGAGATGACCTGCGTGGCCGCGCCCAAGCCCCTGGCCCCGGCCGAGAGCGCCCAGCCGGACCTCAGCTGGCACTACACCAAGACCTCCGAGGTCTACGTTCGCTGCCACTTCCCGACCTCGCTCGAGGCTCAGACCGCCGGCGGCCTGTCCTTCGACGTCATCGGTGCAGCCCATGCCTGGGGCACCAGCGGCGAGGGCGAGAGCGACCGTCTCCTCAACGAGAGCATCTCCCTACCCATCGAGACCTCGAAATTCTGGGACCAACCCTACTTCGAGTTCGCCTTCGACCTCGGCGAGCTGACCAAGTCCATGCAGTGGGGCTACGTACGCATCAACGGGACCATCAACCTCACGGTCGCCGATCAGGATCGCGGCATGGTCGAGTACGAGACCCTCGCGTCCATGCGCATCTCCTTCAACTGATCTTCTTCGCCTGATCTTCTTCGCCTGATCTTCTTCGCCAGATCTTCTTCGCCAGGTCTGGGCTTCGACATTCGCCGCTCCGTCCGAGCGGCCACGGACCCGAGTCGCTCGCCGGCTCGGGTCTGTGCGTATTGGGGTCTCAGGAGTCGCGGCGCTGGGCTTTGTAAGTCTCGAGAGCCTCGAGACTCCGGGGCCAATCTTTCTTCAGCAGACGCGAGAGCGAGCGATCGGCGAGCAGCTTGCCCCCGGTCTGACAGCCCGGGCAATAGTTGGTCTCGCGCGCCGCGTACACGATCCGCTGCACGGCCACGCCACACACCGGGCAGGGCCGACCATACTTTCCGTGGACCGCCATGTCGGGCAAAAATGCCGTCACCTTGGTCGGGAACTCGACCCCACAGCGCTCGCGCAGGCGCTCGGTCCAGGCCTCGAGCTGAGCTTTGCAGGTCGCGTGCAGCCGAGCCACCTCTTCGTCGCTCAGGCGCGAGGTCCAGGTGATGGGCGAGAGCTTCGCGGCGTGGAGGATCTCGTCGGAGTAGGCGTTGCCGATCCCATCGAAGATCCGCGGATCGGTGAGCGCCCGCTTGAGGGTGTGGTTGCGGGCCCGAAGGCGCTGGGCGAAGCCGGCGCTCGACAGGCGGTACACGTCCAGACCGCCCGGGTCGTGGTCGGCCAGCGCGGCCTCCCCCGCCACGAGGTGCAGCGAGGCCCGGCGTTTGGTCCCGGCCTCGGTCAGCTGAAGAATGCCGTCGTCGAAATGAAAACCGAGCAGGGTCCGCTTGCGGGGCAGCTTGGTCCCCGGGGGGCGCCAGTGCAGGCGGCCGGCGATCATGAGGTGGATGACCGCGAACTGCTCGCCCGCGAATACCAACACCACCCGCTTGCCGATCCGCCGCACCCCCACCACCTCGAGGCCGGCGAAGCTCGCCACGCTCGGCTCGACGGTGCGCAGAATGAAGGGGTTGAAGAGCTCCAGCTTGGTCAGCGCGTGGCCGACGAGCCGCGTGCGCAGCTGCTCGACGTAGACCGTGACGTCGGGCAGCTCCGGCATGGCTCTACACTAGCAGCCCGTGGCAAAACCCCTCACGACACCTCGCTTGGCCCTTCCGCCGATGGCAGTGTTGCCGAAACTTGCAGTACGCCCGGTACAGCAGCGTTTCAGCGCCTCGCCCTCGACGAAAAATCCTGCGCGAGGCACCGCGATGGGTTTCGCCACGGACTGCTAGACCTTGATCAAGCGCTGAAAAACAGCAGAAACAGGGAATTCACCTGAGGAGCTCAGCGTACGAGGGTTTGGAACAACCAACACGCACGCGACAAGGAGCTCTTCAGGTGAACCGAATTCTACT